>Ga0302320_10000397_pt1 | contig 102475 bp, 48 predicted proteins | sample Bog_T0_3_FD_202130 | JGI IMG/M metagenome (GOLD analysis project Ga0302320, IMG submission 202130) | Peat permafrost microbial communities from Stordalen Mire near Abisko, Sweden - Bog_T0_3 | ecosystem: Environmental > Terrestrial > Soil > Wetlands > Peat | place: Sweden: Abisko, Stordalen... | reverse complement strand
TGCGGATATTGTTTTAGAGCCGCCTCGATTTCTCCAAGTTCAATGCGAAAGCCCCGTATCTTCACCTGCTGATCGGCTCGTCCGACAAACTCAAGAATTCCATCTTTGTTCCAGCGCGCCAGATCTCACGTTCTGTACATTCGGCTTCCCGGATTTTGACTGAAGGGATCGGGGATGAAGCGTTGAGCGGTGAGGCTGGGCAAATTTAAATATCCGCGAGCCGCGCCCTCCCCGCCGATATAGAGTTCTCCCAGCACTCCCACTGGCGCTGCTTGCAGGTGTTCATTCAATACGTAGGTTTGATAATTTACCAGCGGCCGGCCGATGAGGCTTCCGGAATTTTCCGTCAGGTGGTCGCGCGTGACTCTCTGATATGTCGTATGGATCGTAGTCTCGGTGATGCCATACAGGTTGATCATTTGCGGCGAGTCGTCGCCGTATCGCGCGAACCACTTTTCCAATCCCCGGAATTCGAGCTTCTCACCACCGAAGATCACTGCTCTTAGCTTTAGTTTCTTCTCTGGTTTCTTTCCGAGGTTGAGCTCCTCATTGGCAGCGATGAAATGCTGAAATGCGGAAGGAGTTTGGCTTAGGACGGTTACACCTTCTTCGTAAACCAGAGTGCAAAACTCTTCGGGAGCGCGGGCGACGAGGTAGGGAACGATCACGAGGCGCCCGCCGTAAATCAGCGCCCCCCAGATTTCCCAGACGGAGAAGTCGAAGGCGTAAGAGTGGAACATCGTCCAGACGTCGCTTGCGTTGAAATGCAGATTTTCATCTACTGCATCGAACAAGTTATGCAGGTTCCGATGCGTGATTACTACTCCTTTTGGCTTCCCTGTGGAACCGGAGGTGTAGATGACATAGGCGGCGTGATCAGGCGTTAGCGGCGCCTGAATATTTTCGGGACTTTCCTGCGCGATGGCTTCCGCATATTTATCCAGATCGATCCGTCGCAGGAGCGGTTGATCGCAAAACCGATCTGCCAATTGGCCCTTGGTCACCAGGAACCTTAACTCTGCATCTTTCACGATCAACTTCAGGCGGTCATCGGGGTAGGTGGGGTCCAGGGGAACATAGGCGCCTGCGGCCTTCCAGATTCCAAGAAGTCCGACCACCATCTCGACGGATCGTTCGATACAGATTCCTACTTTTGTTTCCGGGCTGACTCCTTGTCGAGTCAGATAACGGGCCAGTTGATTCGCCCATGCATTTAGGTCTGCATAGTTCAGCTGCTTTCCTTGGCACGTGATTGCGACTGCTTGCGGCGAACGCTCGGCATGTTCCTCAATGAGCTCTTTTGGGAGGCTGATACGTGGATAATCTCTGTGAGTTTGGTTCCATTCATCGAGTATTTGCTTGCGCTCATTTACGCTCAGCAGGTCAATATTTCCGATCTCGAGTTGCGGGTTTGCCGCGACGGCCTCAAGCAGGACCTGATAATGTCGAGCCATCTGCTCGATGCGCCAGGGATCGAACAGATCCTGGTTGTAGATCCAGTCCATGCGAATTTCGCCATGCTGTTCCTGGGCGTGCACTTCAAGATCGAAACGTACTTGTAAGTCGTCGCCCTCGATCACCTGGAGGTTCAGGCGTCCTTCCGGCTCCCTGTCCTCCTTGGGCTCTGCGGGCGGCGCGCTCTGATAGGCAAACACCACTTGAAACAACGGCGTCCGGTTCAGACTGCGTTGCGGCGCAAGTTCTTCCACCAATCGTTCGAAGGGCACATCCTGATGCTGATATCCTTCCAGCGCCGTCCTCTTCACCTCCCCCACCAGTTCTGCAAAGCTCTTTCCTGTATCCACCTTTATCCGTAGGACCAGCGTATTCACAAAGAATCCGATCAATCCCTCCAGTTCCTCTTCCTGGCGGTTGGCGATCGGCGACCCTACCACAATGTCGTCTTGTCCGCTGTAGCGAGCCAGCAGTACTGCCAGTCCCGCCAGCATCGTTATGTATAGCGTAGCCCGTTGCTTCCGGCTCAACTGCTTTAATTTGCCGGATACCCCTCCATTTATCGTGCCCCGTAGCAGCCCTCCCGCGAAGGTCTGGACCGCCGGCCGTGCGCCGTCCCTCACCAATTCCAGAGCCTCCGGAATCTCAGCCAACTGCTTTTTCCAGTACTCCAACTCCTTCACCAACCACTCTTCCTTCATCCACTGCCGCTGCCACAAGGTGAAATCGGCATACTGCACCGGCAACTCCGGCAGGGGATTCTGCTGTCCCCGACGGAAGGCTTCGTACAACTTAACCAACTCCCAGTTAAAAACCCCTTCCGACCACCCGTCATAGACGATGTGATGGAATGTGCGCAGCAGGATGTGTTCTTCTTCTCCCAGCTTCAACAGCTTCACCCGCAGCAGCGGACCACGCTCCAGGTAGAACTTCTGCTGCCACTGCTGCGCCATGGCTAACTTCACCGCATCTTTCTGACTCTTCGCCTCCAGCCCGCTTAAATCTTCCATCTCCAAGGCGAGTCGCAATTCCGGCGCAATTACCTGCACCGCTTCTCCCTCGACTTCTTGAAAATGGGTGCGCAGAATCTCATGCCGCTGCACAATGGTGTTGAACGCCTTCTCCAACGCCCACCGGTCGAGCGGCCCCCGCAGGAAAAACGCTGCTGGCACGTTGTATTCCCGGCTGCCTCCACCCAGCCGGTCCAAGAACCATAGCCGCCGCTGCGCGTAGGATAACGGCATAAGCGGTGGCCTCTGCTGTTTCACCAATGGTCTGCGATTTTTGTCGCCTTTGCGCAAACGCAAGCTCAGCTGGGCCACGGTCGGCCACTCAAACAGGAGGGTGGGTTGCATCTCGACCCCGAGCGTCGCTCGAATGCGGCTCACCAGCATGGTGGCCAGAAGCGAATGCCCTCCGATCTCAAAAAAATTGTCATCAATGCCTACGCGCCTCAGGTTGAGCACCTCTGCAAACAACGCGCACAGAATTTCCTCCTGCGGCGATCGCGGAGCTCGCCACTCCGACGACCCCACCTTCTCCGGCGCCAGCAAGGCTTTGCGGTCCAGCTTCCCCGTGGTGGTCAAGGGAATTGCGTCTAACGTCACGATGGCCGCTGGGACCATGTAGTCTGGCAAACGTCGCTTCAGCTGCTGGCGCAGCACGCTCTCCTCTACTTTCCGCCCGTGCTTCGCCACTACGTACGCCACCAGACGCTTTTCCCCCGGAGCGTCCTCCCGCACCACCACTGCCGCCTGGGCTACTTCCGGACAAGCTTGCAGCGCAGCTTCGATCTCCCCCAGCTCAATGCGGAAACCGCGAACCTTCACCTGGTGGTCGCGGCGCCCGATGAACTCCAGATTGCCATCCTTCCGCCACCACGCCATGTCTCCCGAGCGATAGAGGCGGGATCCGGGCTCGTTGGAGAAAGGGTCGGGCACGAACTTCTCGGCGGTAAGCTCCGGGCGTCCAACATAACCACGGGCAACCGCAGGACCGCCTACAAAAATTTCTCCGGCAACTCCGGGCGGCACCAGGGTGAAGTTTTCATCGAGCACGAAAACCTGACGATCGCCGATGGGTTTACCAATGGAAATAGAACTGAGACGTTGAGTTTGAGTCGTAATGGGGTAGCAGGTCGTAAACACCGTGCATTCGGAGGGACCATAGCCATTCACGATTTTTATTTCCGGCAAGAGCTCGAGAGCTTTGCGAACATGAGCCTGGGAAAGTGCCTCGCCTCCGACCAGAAGTTGCTTCAGCCCTGAAAGCGCATGAGGATCGCTGTCCACAATGGAGTTGAATAATGCGGAGGTAAGCCAGAGGATGGTCACACCGTTTCGCTCGATTGCGTGCCGAATATCGTCGGCGGTTGCGGCTTCGCCGGCATGTAAAACACATTTTCCACCATGCACCAGCGCAGGCCATAATTCGAGAGCCATGGCGTCCCAAGAAATGGCAGAGTGCTGGAACAAGACCTGCGTGTCATCGAAAGTAACGTAATCCACGTCGCACATGAAGCCCCTAAAGCTTCGATGAGGGGCCGCGATTCCCTTGGGAAGGCCGGTGGATCCTGAGGTGTAAATGATGTATGCCAGGCTCTCACCTGTGATCTTACTTTCAAGATTTTGTTCAGGTTGCCGCGCGATTTCCTGAATCTCGGCCGCGAGATCTATGCAGCGCACTCCGGCGCGCGACCAAAGTCCTTTCAGTTTTGGTCCGCTCACGACCATCGTTGCGCCTGCATCTCTCACCATGTGGCGCAACCGGTCTTCCGGATATCTCTCGTCCAGAGGGACGTAGATTCCGCCGGCTTTCAGGATTCCGAGAATTGCTACGACCATCGCTGTGCAGCGTTGTAGAGAGATTCCCACCGCTGTCTCTTCGTGGACTCCCAGTTCCCTCAAATAGTGACCAAACTGGTTGGCGCGGCGATTTAGTTCCTGGTAGCTCAGTGCCGCATTTCCGCATACAATCGCCAGTTCTGTGCCCCGCGTTTGGACCTGCTGCTCAAAAGACGCGACCAAGCTGAAGGACGGACCTGCCAACGGCTCAGCGTTCCAGCTGCGCAACTGCAGCGCTTCTTCTTCAGTCAGCAGCGTGAACTCACGCAGGGGACCCTCGCCATTTTGTGCTACCTGTTCCAACACGTGAATGTAATGTCGAGCCATTTGCTCGATGCGCCACGGGTCAAACAGATCCCGGTTGTACATCCAGTGGATGCGGATGCCGTCATCCTGTTCCTCGGCGTGCACTTCCAGATCGAAACGTACCTGGGTTACGTCTCCTTGAACCGCCTCTAAGCTCAGGCTTCCTTCCGGCTCCTCGCCCTCTCCGGGCGGCGCGCTCTGATAAGCAAACACAACTTGAAACAACGGTGTCCGATTTAGACTGCGCTGCGGCGCAAGCTCTTCCACCAAGCGTTCGAAGGGCACATCCTGATGCTGGTATCCCTCCAGTGCCGTCTTCTTTACCTCCCCGACCAGTTCTGCAAAATTCTTTCCTGCATCCACCTTTATCCGCAGCAGCAGAGTATTCACAAAAAATCCGATCAATCCCTCGAGTTCCTCCTCCTGCCGGTTGGCGATCGGTGAGCCCACGACAATGTCGTCTTGTCCGCTGTAGCGAGCCAGCAGTACTCCCAGTCCCGCCAGCATCGTCATGTATAACGTTACCCGTTGCTGCCGGCTCCACTGCTTCAACTTCCCCGCGAGTTCCCCGTTCACCTGATCACGCAACAGCCCTCCCGCGAAGGTCTGCACCGCGGGCCGGGGGCCGTCCGTTACCAATTCCAGAGACTCAGGAATTCCCGCTAACTGCTTTTTCCAATATTCCAACTCCTTCACCAGCCACTCTTCCTTCATCCACTGCCGCTGCCACAAGGTGAAATCGGCATACTGTACCGGCAACTCCGGCAGCGGATTCTCCTTCCCCCGGTGGAATGCCTCGTACAACTCCATCAGCTCCCAGTGGAATACCCGGTCCGACCACCCGTCGTAGACGATGTGATGGAATGTGCGTAGAAGAATGTGCTCTTCTGCTCCCAGCTTCAGCAGCTTCACACGCAGCAGCGGACCACGCTCCAGATGGAATCCCTCCTGCCACTGCTGCGCCATGGCTAACTTCACTGTTTCTTTCTGCCGCTCCGCCTCCAGGCCGCTTAAATCTTCCACTTCTAAGGCGAGTCGCAGCTCTGGCGCAATCACCTGCACCGCTTCTCCCTCGACTTCTTCAAAATGGGTGCGCAGAATCTCATGCCGCTGCACAATGGTGTTGAACGCCCGTTCCAACGACTTGCCGTCCAACGTCCCCCGCAAGAAAAACGCCGACGGCACGTTATATTCCCGGCTGCCTCCGCCGAGCCGGTCCAGAAACCATAGGCGCTGTTGCGCGTAGGATAACGGTAACCGTTGCGGCCTCTGCTGTTTCACCAATGCCATTTCATCGTTCTCCTTCTGCGCAACTTGGGCTCAAGTGGGCCACGTGAGGTCCAGGTATCTCGACGCCGAGAGGCCCGGGCTGCTGTGCCCGAATGCAGAAAACATCGTAGCAGTTCGGGGGAGCTACTTATTCATCGCTTCCATCATTTTGCCGCAGGCAATCGAAGGAACGGTTGGCGAATTCGAACTGGAATGCTAATCTCTTTGACCGGAACCAGTTGACACGGAGAGAAGATTGTTATGCCTGAGGAAAAAGAAGACAAGACTGTTTATAAAGTTGTCCTAAACCACGAAGAGCAATACTCGATCTGGCCGGCACATAAAGAGAATGCGCTAGGCTGGAGGGATGAGGGTAAGAGCGGCACCAAGGAAGAGTGCCTGTCCCATATCAAAGACGTTTGGACGGACATGCGGCCGCTGAGCTTAAGGAAGAAGATGCAGGAACAGGGACTGGGTTAAAATTTTCGGTTGAGTTGGTTCGTGTTCAAATCCGCCCCCGGCCTCTTCCTAGTTTCCTCGACCGCAAAAACGGAAGGGACAGTCAGGCTTTGTTTATTGCACTCTAGATTATTCGTCGGCGGCGATTGACAAAGAGATTTCCGTGAAGCAATATTCTGGGAGCCGTAACTTGGGAGTGTGGTCTCGCAGCCATTCCAAGGACTTGATCTGCTCCTTCCAGCTCAGGTGGTGGCAGAATGTCCTTGATCTTTTCAAATCACCAACAACGCGCCCTCATTCGTCTGCTCGTTGTCCTGACTAACTGTTGCGGATAGCATCAGTCAAACTCTATTTAAGATACAGGTAAGCGAAAACAATCAACCACTCAGGAAGGAGAGTTCAATGGTTAGGGGACGTGTTCTTGACTCACTCAAAAATAATACTTTAAGAAAAAATCTGATTCACCACCGTTTTTTTGAAGAGATTCGGACCGGGCTGCTCACGCGCGACGATGTTGCAGTTTTTCTGGGACAGTGGTGGCATCCGCTGCATTATTTCCCTGATTTCCTCTCGCGAAGCATTGCCGTTATTCCCAGGCTCGAAACCAGAACCGCTATTTGTGCAATCTTGAACCAGGAACTGGGCGAAGGCGACCCGGCCAAGGCCCATGAACGTATTTACCTGGAGACCATGGCTACCGCCGGCTTTTCGCAAAAGGAAGTGGCCGAAGCTGCGCCCTTTGAATCTACACGCAAGCTTGTTCAAGGCTATGAGCGCGCCTCCACAACTGAGACTGGAGCACTTGGCTTCGTTTACGGCACGGAAGTGGCTGATCTGGCAATGGTCTCAGGAATTGGCGCGGCAGTCCGTCAGGTAAGCGGACTGAAGAATTTGCCGTGGGTAGATATTCACGTCCTTCAGGAGCCCAACCACGTGGACAAAGCCGGTGACGCGCTGCAACCCGAGCTTTCGAGCGATGACTTCGAACAAGTGGTCGCCAGTGCCGAAGAGATGTGGCGCCTGTGGATTGGCTTCTTTTCCGAATTAAGCCAGGTGTTCGATTCCAGAGACGCGGTTGAGCGAATCCGAGCTACCGCGTAAAGCGAGCATCGCGAAGGTTGAAAGCAGCACGTAACACGCAGAGGTTCGCTTCCACCTTTGATGTTAGTAAGTGATGTATTAAGCGGCTGACAGAGTTTGTATTTGTGTTTGTAAGTTCCGTTTGTCCCGGTAGGGGCCTTAGTCATATGTCCAGGGGAAAAGCTGCGTTGGAAAAGGGCCAGTTGGACGACGAGAGAGAACTTCTGCTTCGTTTGCTGGAGAAGGAAGGTCTCGGCCCGGTGAATGCTGAGGCTACAGATGCTGCGGCCCGAGCGCAATTTTTCATTACTCAAGAACCTTCCAGCGCAAGGCCCTCGATTTTCCCACTATCTTACCCGCAAGAGCATCTCTGGTTTTTGCAGCGTTTCGAACCTGAAAGTAACTTCTACAACGTGCTTGCAGTCTGGAGGATCCAGGGCGAGCTGGATCTCCCCAAGCTGGAGGCGAGCCTGGAAGAAGTTATCTGGCGGCACGAAATACTGCGCACGTGTTTTGTCCTGGGCGAGGACGGCCAGCCGAGACAGAAAGTTGTTCCCGAGAGGGTCCCGATTCGATTGAATCTCGTAGATCTGAGTGACGCAGACGTCAACCAAAGAGAAGGGCGAGCCAAGCGAATTGTGTTGGAGGATGGCGGCAAGCCTTTCGATCTGGAGCAACTGCCTTTATTGCGCGGCGGGCTGGTGCGCTTAGGAGAGAAAGACCACATCCTAAGCCTTTCCATGCACCACATCATCTGCGACGAGTGGTCCAACGCGGTTTTGATGGACGAGTGGGGCAGGATATATCAGGCGCAGACGAGAAATCTAGAGTCGCCGTTGCCCGAACCGAAGCTACAGTACGGCGATTATGCGCTGGAGCAGCGGCAAAGGGTGCAGCAAGGCAACTTTGCGCAGCAGATGAAGTATTGGAAAGAGCAATTGAAGGGCATGCCGCACGTGCTTGAGTTGCCCACGGATTTCGCGCGTCCCAGACGGCAGAGTTTTCGCGGCGAGACGGAGGAGAGCAAATACAGCGCCGCTCTGTTAGATGGGTTGAATGCGATCGGGAGGCAGGAGCGGGCCAGTTCCTTCATGATCCTGCTGGCAGCGTTCCAGGTCCTCCTGATGCGCTACAGCGGACAGGAAGATTTTGGCGTGGGCACGCCGGTGGCAAATCGCAAGCGGAGAGAAACAGAAGGGCTGATCGGTTTTTGCCTCAACACGCTGGTGATGCGCGCGAATCTGCGCGGCAAGATGTCGTTTCTGGAGGCGGTGCGGCAAGCGCGGGAGGCCGCCCTCGGCGGATTCGAGCATCAGGACCTGCCCTTTGAAAAGCTGGTGCAGGAGTTGGATCCGGATCGTGATGTGAGCCGGGCGCCGCTGTTTCAAACCATGTTTACCGTGCAGGGCGAAAGCGACAGGTTGAAGTTCGGAGAACTGCAAGTGGAAGAGTACAACCTGGACCTACCTACCTCTAAATTTGATCTCGTGATGATTGTGGCCGAGGACGGGGAGGGTGCAACTGTTCAGCTCAACTATGCCACCGATTTATTCGAGGCCGCGACCATGCGGCGCGCGCTAGGACATTACGAGACGCTGCTACGGGCGGCGGTGGAAAATCCGGAGCGGCGGATCTGCGAACTTCCACTGATGACTCAGCGAGAAATCGAGCAATTGCGGAATTGGAACCAGACGGAAAGAGATTACCCCCGCGACAAAGGCGTGGCAGATTTGTTCGAAGAGCAGGCGGCGCAATCCCCCACTGCTCTGGCCGTGGAAGGTCAGGATCGTGAGTTGACTTACCAGGAACTGAACCGGTGTGCGAACAAGCTCGCCCATTACTTGCGGAGTTTAGGTGTGAAGCCGGATACGCGAGTGTGCATCTGCTCGGAACGCTCGGTGGAAATGGTGGTCGCGCTGCTGGCGGTGGTCAAGGCGGGAGGAGCATGTGTGCCGCTTGATCCAGCCTATCCGAAGGATCGATTGCAGTTCATGGTGCAAGACTGCGGGCCTGTAGCGGTGCTTACCCAAAGACAATTTTTTCCGCTTTTCGACGAGGTTACGAGAAACGAAGTCAGGCAAGAAGAACTGCGTTTGATTGATCTGGGAAGCGCAAGCGCCTGGAGCAGTCTGCCCGAAACCAATCCAGAACACACGACCGTCGACCCTGAGCGTCTGGTCTACGTGATTTACACTTCGGGTTCCACCGGGCAGCCCAAGGGCGTCGCCATGCCGATGCGCGCCATGATGAACCTGCTCACCTTCCAGATGATGCAGTCACCTTCAGGCGCGCCGCAACGCACTTTGCAGTTTGCCGCGCTAGGGTTCGATGTCTCCTTTCAGGAGATCTTCAGCACGCTCTGTGCTGGGGGAGCTCTGGTCCTGATCGAGGAAGCCAAGAGACTCAATGCCACGGAATTGTCTCGCCACGTAATCGGGAAACGTATTGAGCGGCTGTTTGTTCCGTTTGTGGGGCTGCAACTGCTGGCCGAAGGCGTGGCGCAATTGAGTGCTGGTCTTAAAGAAGGAGAGCGTCTCGATTGCGCGCTGCGGCACATCGTCGTAGCCGGCGAGCAACTCCGGATTGACGAGAGAATCCGAACCCTCTTCAAGCGCCTGGACAAATGCCGGCTCGACAATCAATACGGTCCGACCGAAACTCACCTGGCATGTGCATATCGTTTGCCCATTGAAACCGAGCTTTGGCCGGTGTTGCCGCCGATCGGAAGACCGATCGCGAACACACAGATCTACCTACTGGATAAGCACCGGCAACCGGTTCCGGTGGGAGTGGTGGGAGAGTTGTTCATCGGAGGGGCCGGAGTAGCTCGAGGTTACTTGGATCGCACTGAGTTGACCGAGGAACGTTTCCTGAACAATTTCCTCTCAGGAGAAAAAGGCGCGCGCCTGTACCGGACTGGAGATTTGGGTCGATGGCGGTCCGATGGCACGATCGAGTACGTTGGCCGGAACGATTTTCAGGTAAAGATACGCGGCCATCGCGTGGAGCTAGGAGAGATTGAGGCGGTTTTGCAGCAGGAGAGCGGAGTTCGCGGCTGCGTCGTGGTAGTGAAGACCGGCGTAGGGGGAATCAAGCGTCTGGTAGCTTATGTGGCCGGGGAGCGCACCAGTCAGGAATTACGGCTGGCGCTCAAGAGCAAACTTCCGGGCTACATGGTTCCGAGTGCGATTGTGGTTTTGCCAGAGTTGCCGCTTTCTGGCAATGGGAAAGTTGACCGGCTGGCCCTACAGGATTTGGAAATCATGGAGTTGGGCCAGTCAACCGAGCAGAACGATGCGCCTCGCTCCGCAACAGAAGAGCAACTGGCAAGAGTTTGGATGGAGGTGCTGCAAGTCAACCGAGTCGGGATTCACAGCAACTTCTTCGATTTGGGTGGACACTCGCTGCTGGCCACGCTGATGGCCACACGGATAAGGAATGCATTGAGGGTCGATCTTCCTGTCCGGGCTATTTTCGAATCGCCGACGATTGCTGAACTGGCTGAGGTCATCGATCTCAGATTGCGCGAAGGCGGGATAATTGCAGAGTCAGCGCAGACAAGCAGGATAGAAACGTCAGCCGCGAAAGCGGCTTTCGCGAGGCCCTCGCTCTTTCCGCTCTCCTACCCGCAGGAGCAGCTTTGGTTTTTGGACAGCTTACAGCCTGGCAGCGACTTCTACAACGTTTCGCTGGCCTGGAGGCTCAAGGGAAATTTGGATGTTCGCAGGCTTGAACGAAGCCTGGAGGAGATCGCGCGGCGACACGAGATCCTGCGCACCTGCTTCGTAATCGCTGAGGACGGACAGCCAAGGCAGAAGGTGATGGGAGAGAGGGTCGGGATTCGGATCAGATTCGTAGATCTGCCCGACGGAGACGAAAAAGAAAAGGAGAAGAAGGCGAGAGAGATTCTCACTGAGGACGGAGGCAAGGGATTCGATTTAGGTCAAGCGCCCCTGATGCGAGGGGTGGTGGTTCGGCTTGAAGGAAGCGACCACGTTTTGGGGCTGACGCTGCACCATGTCGTGTGTGATGACTGGTCGTTGAAACTGTTGATGAAGGAATGGAGCATTTTGTATGAGACGTATGGAAAAGGCGAGGAGTCTCCGCTGCCCGAGCCGCAATTGCAATACGGAGACTATGCCCTGAAGCAGCGCCAAGGAATGCAGGGTAATCAGATCGATCGGCAGATGGAGTATTGGAAAGAGCAGTTGAAAGGTATGCCGGGAGTGCTGGATTTGCCAACCGACAAGAAGCGCCCGGCGAAGCAGAGTTTCCGCGGCGGGACGGAGCAGCGGCGTTTGAGCACCGAGCTGCGCGACCGGGTGAATGCGATTGCGAAGCAAGAGAAAGCTACTTTGTTTATGGCCCTGCTGGCGGCATTTCAGGTGCTGCTGATGCGTTACAGCGGCCAGGAAGATTTTGGCATCGGTACAGTCGTGGCCAACCGCAACGAAAGAGAGACGGAAGATCTGATCGGTTTTTTCCTCAACACTCTGGTGGTGCGCGCGGGTCTGAGCGGAGAGCCGACCTTCCGGGAGGCGCTGCGGCGCGTGCGCAAAGCAGCTCTCGGAGCCTACGAGCATCAGGATCTGCCGTTTGAAAGGCTGGTCGAAGAGTTGGCGCCGGCCCGTGATATGGGTCGCAGCCCGGTATTTCAAGTGGTGTTCACCTTGCGTAAAGCGCCGGCGAAGAAGTTTGAACTCACAGGCTTATGTATGGAGGACTTTGAAACTGATCTGAATACGTCCAAGTTTGACCTCATCATGGCCGTACAGGAAGATGAACACGAAGCCGAGGTCGTGATCAACTATGTGGCTGATCTTTTTGAAGCGGAAACCATCCGGCGAATGCTCGAACATTATGAGCATCTGCTGGAAGCCATCGTAGCCAATTGCGACCAGCCGGTATGGGCATTGCCCCTGATGGCAGAGTCAGAGCGGCAGGTCATCTCTGGGTGGAATCACTCGATGACAGCCTCCCGTGGTGGAAAGAACATCGTGGAGATATTAGAAGCGGAAGCAGATCGGCGACCGCAGGCAACCGCTGCAATCTTTGGCCAAACGCAAGTGACTTGGGAAGAACTGAATAGCGCGACGAATCAGTTTGGTCATTTTCTTTCCCAAGCGGGAGTGTCGCAGGAATCACGAGTGGGCATCTTTATGCCCGATTCGCTTGAGATGGTGACTGCAATTCTGGGGGTGTTGAAGGCCGGAGGCGCCTATGTGCTTCTTGACATTCAGAATCCCCGGGACCGGCTGCGGGCGATCGTCACTAGCGCACGTCTCACCGTTCTGCTGACTGTGGATGGACTGCTTAAATACCTCCCCGAAACGAATGCGCGCGTGCTCTGCCTGGATTCCGAGCGGGAATTCATTGAGAGGCAAAGCAAGGCCAATCTGCGAATGCGGACAAATCCGGACAATCTTGCGTGCCTCGTTTACATCTCCGCATCCGAGGAGAACGCTAAGCCGTGGATGATCGACCATGCCGGGCTGGCCGACATTGTTTTGAAGCGCGAGGGCGCAGGGCTGGCCGCTACGAACGGACATGCGACAGAGAGCCTCGATCCGGAAATTTGGCCGCGGATTTCCGGTTCTTTTATTGCGACCCGCGATGCCTTTCTCACGTCACTGCCAGAATCACAAGGACGCCTGGCCAGGGCAGCAGGCGCAGCGGATATCTACATTCTGGATGCGCACCTTCAGCTGGCCGCTATCGACGTGCCCGGAGAGATCTGGCTTAGCGGGGCGGCTGTGGGCCGTGGTTACTGGGAACGGCCGTCGTTGACAGCGGAGAAGTTTCTTCCCAATCCATTTTCCTCGCAAGCGGGCGCTCGCATGTTCGCCACTGGACAGCGAGCCCGGTACAAGCCCGATGGAACGATTGAACTTATGGGTAGGCTTGACGACCGGGCAGAGCTCGACGGGCGACTCGTCGAACTGGAAGAGATCGAGGCTGCTCTGGCGAACTACGAGGGATTGCGGCAGGCAGCGGCGGTTGTACGCCGGAACGGGGAACTCGTCGTATATGTGGTGGCGAACGAGGGAAATCGATTGGCGCAAAACGAGCTACGCACCTACCTCGATAACAAGTTGCCCCCATTCATGGTACCCAAGGCTTTTATTGCCTTGCGCCAGATGCCGCAAAACGCGCGTGGCGGTGTGGATCGCGTCGCGCTTTCAAGGCTGGGTCCTGAAGAATTGGTTCGGGAGTTCGTCGCGCCGCGAACGGAGTTGGAGCAAAGCATCGCGGCGGCATGGCAGGCCGTGCTGGGCAGAGAACATATTGGGGTACACGACAGTTTTTTTGATCTTGGCGGCCATTCGCTTCTGGCGATCCAACTTCTTCAGAAACTGCGCGCGAGCCTGGGTTTAGAAATTGAACTTCTCCATCTTTTTCAATTTCCCACCATTGATTCTCTCGTCCGCTTTCTACACACTGGCTACAACTTTGATGGCAAATCCCGCGATACGCGCGAGCGCGCGGGAAGGCAAAAGAGCGCCGTCCAAAAGCTACGAAGGATGCACACCCCATGGACAGAGACGCACTTGACGGAATAGCAATCGTCGGTATGGCGGGAAGATTTCCCCAGTCGCCCAATCTTGAGCGATTCTGGAAAAATCTCTGCCAGGGATTTGAAGGGATCTCCTTCTTCTCGGATGAACAGTTGGAACACGCCGGAATCGGTCCCGATCTGCTGCGTAACCCGAACTACGTGAAGGCCAAGGGATTTCTTGAAGATGCTGACTTGTTCGATGCCGGGTTCTTTGGCTTCTCGCCGCGCGAGGCCGAGTTAACCGATCCGCAAATACGGTTGTTTCTGGAGTGTGCATGGGAAGTGTTGGAGTCCGCGGGATGGAATCCCGGCAAATTTTCCGGATTGATCGGCGTCTACGCCGGAATGTCGTTCAGTTCCTACATGTGGCAATTCGCGGGCGATGATTCGGAGTCGGACTCGGTGAGCGCTTTTCGCACAATCATGGGCGGCGCGGAGAAAGACCATCTTGCAACCACGGTTTCTTATCGGCTCGACCTGCGCGGACCCAGCTTCAATATTCAAACGGCATGCTCCACTTCTTTGGCTGCCGTGCATGCCGCCGCTAGGGCTGTGATGACGTATGAGTGCGACATGGCTCTGGCTGGCGGTGTTTCCGTCAGTGCTCCCTTGCGTTGCGGCTATCTGTATGAGTCGGGCGGTATTGCTTCCGCAGATGGCCACTGCCGCAGCTTCGACGCGAAGGGGAGCGGTTCAGTCGCCGGGGATGGCGTCGGGATTGTTCTTTTGAAGCGGCTGGAGGATGCGATTGCCGCGAGGGATACGGTATATGCAGTCATCAAAGGCTCCGCGGTTAATAATGATGGCCGCAGAAAAGTTGGGTTCACAGCCCCCGCCATCGAGGGGCAGGCAGAAGCCATCTCCTTGGCGCTGGCGGCGGCTGGCGCGAATTGCGAGAGCATCGGCTACATCGAAGCGCATGGCAGCGCCACCACCATCGGCGACCCAATCGAGATTGCAGCGCTGAACCAGGTCTACAATCAGGCCGCTCTCAAGCCGGAGAGCATTGGTTTGGGCTCAGTCAAGAGCAATATCGGCCATCTGAATGCGGCTGCGGGAGTGGCGGGATTGATCAAAACTGCTCTCGCCCTTAAGTATGGCTGGATTCCTCCCTCCGTTAATTTCCAGGAAGCGAATCGCAAAATTCCTTTTGAGCGCGGTCCTTTCCGCGTCAACGATAAGCTCTCGCCTTGGCCGGATCAGAACAAGCCGAGACGCGCTGGTGTCAGTTCATTCGGAATCGGCGGTACCAATGTTCACATAATTTTGGAAGAAGCACCGCGGATGGAACCATCCGAGCCGGCAAAGCCCTTCCAGTTGATCGTACTTTCTGCGAAAACGGGTGCTGCGTTGGAAAGAGCTACAGATCGGCTGAGTGCGCACCTATTCGAACATCAGGAACAAAACTTTGCCGATATTGCATTCACTTTGCAGGAGGGAAGAAAGGCCTTCGAGCACCGGCGAATCGCTGTCGGCCGTGACCTCTCCGAAGCTGCTAGCCTCTTACAGGCCCGGGCTCCCTCGCGAGTTTTGACCGCGGTCGCGCCGCCTACACGCCGCCCTGTCGCATTCCTGTTGCCGGGTCTCGGCGATCAGTATCTCGATATGGGTCGCGGCCTGTACGAATCGGAGCCGGAGTTTGCCGGGCACGTGGACTACTGCTGCGAATTTCTTCAGCCATTCTTAGGGTTGGACTTGCGCAGCAAGATATATCCGAACCCGCCGGTGCGGCAGCAGAATGAAGTCAGGACCGAAGAGCGTGTGAATTTTCGCAGCCTGATTCAACGCAGCCCGATTCAGCGCGCGGGCGAAGGTAGTTCTCCGGCCACCCAGGACATCCATCGCACTCTTTGGGCGCAGCCCGCGCTGTTCGTGATCGAATATGCGCTGGCGAAACTTTGGATGAGTTGGGGGATTGTTCCTGAAAGCTTGATGGGCTATAGCATTGGCGAGTATGTGGCGGCGTGCCTGGCTGGAGTTATTTCGCTGGACGATAGCCTGCGCATGCTGGCGGTCCGAGCGCAGAGTATCGATCGGCTTGCTCCGGGCGCGATGCTGGCTATTGCGGCTACGGAAGCAGAAGTCCGGCCACTGCTGAATTGTGAAATCTTCGTGGCGGGAATCAACGGCAACTCCCTGTGCGTGGTGGCCGGAGTGCCGGAGGCGGTTGATGAACTGCAAGACCGCTTGCTCCGGGAGGGCGAAATCGTGTGCCGGCGGCTGCTTGCGACTCACGCCTTTCACTCCCCTATGATGCAGCCGGTGGCGGAGGAACTGACGAGAATTGCGCGATCCATCCGTCTAAACCCTCCGCAAATTCCTTACATCTCGAATGTGACGGGTAAGCTCATCACTGCTTCAGAGGCCACGGACGCGGCATATTGGGCGCGGCATTTGACCCAGCCTGTCCAGTTCGCCGCGGGCTTGCAGCATTTGTGCTCGCCTTCCGCGCCCGTGCTTCTGGAAGTCGGACCCGGCCAAATGCTCACCTCGCTTGCCGGACAATATCTTGCAGGCAGAGGCGTAGCCGATCGCGTCACCCTCGCATCTATTCCCCATTCATCGGACGCGCAGCCGGACCGCGCTTTCATCCTCAACACGCTGGGAAGCCTGTGGCTGGCAGGGATTGAACCCGACTGGAACGGCGTTAACCGCCACGAATCGAGAAGCCGCATTGCGTTGCCCACTTATCCCTTCGAGCGGCAACGTTACTGGCTTACGGTGAGTAAACGTCCGCACGAGAAGCGCGCAGCGAAGGCCGCGATCGAGGAGTCGGTGGATGCTTCTCTTGATCGCGAAGTTGTTTCCCACGAGCCACGCGTTTCTTCGGGAAATGGCGACAACGGAAATTCGCGCCCGCTTGTAGGCGCAGAGTATGTCGCACCCACCAACTCGACTGAGCAAAAGATCGCGAACATATGGGAGAAGTTGTTAGGTATACATCCAATCGGGATTCACGACGAATTTCTCCGCCTTGGCGGAAATTCGCTGCTGGCGATACGCGTAGCCGCGGAACTGCGCGCGGCCTTTCAGATTGACTTTCCCCTGGAGGCGCTCTTGCGATCCTCTACTGTGGCCGAGATCGCGTCGTTTGTGGAAGACGCTTTGCTGACCATGATCGAAGGCATGGACGAAGCTGAAATCTCGCGGATGGAGAAAGCATAATGTCGGTTCGTCCGCCGCTGATCTTTGACAATGCCAGCCGCGCCAGCGACAACTCTGGTGCCGCTCGTCTTGCGACCATTGGTGTGATCGGGGCGGGTGTAATGGGCGTAGGTCTAGCGCAGGCGCTGGCGCATAGCGGTTTGCGCACGCTGCTGATCGATGTCTCCGATTCAATTCTGGAGTCTGCTCTTGGTCAGATCAGAAACGGCATTCGCTTCGCACGCTTGTTGCAAAAAAACCTGAGCGGCAGTCCGGAAGAAATTCTGGGCCGTATTCAAGCATCCAGCGACTATGGCGTGCTGAGCGAAGCGGACTTCGTGATTGAAAACGTTACCGAACAGGTCGCGATCAAAACCGAAGTCTACCGGCGGTTGGATGCAGTTTGTCCTCCGCAATGCGTTTTCGCCGCTAACACGTCCGCCATTCCGATTACCCGCATCGCCGCCATGACAGGCCGTCCTGCGCAGGTGATCGGCATGCACTTCATGAATCCGGTACCGTTGAAAACCGCCGTGGAGGTAATTCGCGGTTATCACACCAGCGATGAAACCACAGCGACCGCAACCCGGCTTCTCTCCCTCATGGGCAAGAAGGCCATCCTGGTCGGCGATTCTCCTGGATTTGTTTCCAACCGGGTGCTGATGCTAACCATTAACGAGGCGATTTTCCTGGTGCAGGAGAAAGTAGCCGCGCCCGAGGTGGTGGACGAGATCTTCAGGAATTGTTTCGAGCACAAGATGGGTCCGCTCGAAACCGCCGACCTGATCGGACTGGATACGATTCTGCTTTCCATCGAAGTTTTGTACGACGAGTTTAAGGACAGCAAATACCGCCCGTGCCCACTGCTCCGAAAAATGGTGGATGCCGGCCTGCGCGGCCGTAAGAGTGGCCGCGGATTTTACAGCTACGAAGATTAAATGGAGCAGGCGAAAGAAAAACTGCGGGCTTTTCTGGGGCGGCATATCGGCGGCCGCGTGATTGGCGACGATGAAAAGATCTTCGCCGCCGGTTTCGTCAACTCCATGTTTGCGATGCAGATTGTCCTATTTTTAGAGAAGAACTTTCACATAGCTATTGCCAACGAGGACCTGGAACTCAAGAACTTTCAGACGATCAATGCGATGGCGGAACTGATCGAAAGAAAGACCGCGCCCTCGAACAACAATTCGCACTGAGCGGTTGATTCGTTGATTTGTTTTATGGAACTGAATCTACAACAGCGGCGGCGGCGTGCGGAGTTCCGGCAATTTGTGGACGCGCACGTTGTGCCCGGAGCCAATACGTGGGACCGGCAGGAAATCATGCCGCCCGAGGTGGTGCGGCAGCTGGCGAGCCGCGGCTATCTCGGCGCAGTGGTGCCCATCGGTAAAGGCGGCTCGGGCTTTGATTCCGTTGAATTCGGCTTGCTCAACGAAGAGCTGGGACGCGGTTGCTCGTCGCTCCGCAGTTTACTGACTGTGCACAGCATGATTGCTTTGACCATATCGCGCTGGGGGACGGACGCCCTGAAGACGCAGTGGCTGGAAAAGCTTGGGCGGGGGCAGGCAATCGGAGCATTCGCGCTTACCGAAGCCGAAGCCGGCAGTGATGCGCGCGCAATCCGGACGGAAGCAATCGAGAGCGGCGATGATTTTGTGCTTACGGGGCACAAGAAGTGGATCACGTTTGGCCAGATGGCGGATTTGTTTCTTGTTTTCGCGAATAGCAAGCGAGGCCACAGCGCCTTCATGCTGGAACGAAATTTGCCCGGGCTGACAACGTCTCCTGTGCACGGCATGTTAGGGACGCGCGCCTCCATGATGGCCGAACTCCGCCTTGAGCAATGCCGTGTTCCGAAACGTAATCTGGTTGGCGCCCAGGGGTTTGGCCTTTCGCACATCGCCTCTTCGGCTCTGGATTGCGGCCGGTATAGCGTGGCTTGGGGATGTGTGGGCATTGGCCAGGCGTGTCTGGAATCATCCCTGCAATACGCCGGCCAGCGAAAACAATCGGGCGCCCTTTTGCGCGACCACCAACTGATCCAGCGGATGATCACGCAGATGGTGGCAGGGGTGAAGGCAGCCCGTCTGCTGTGCTGGAATGCCGGGCAACTCAGGGATGCAGGCGATCCTGCTTCCATCCTTGAGACTTCGATTGCCAAATACTTCGCGTGCAAAACCGCGGCAGACGTTGCGCGGGATTCGGTTCAGATTCACGGCGCGAATGGGTGCAGCGGCGAATATCCGGTCGAACGCTTTTATCGCGACGCAAAGATCATGGAGGTCATTGAAGGCAGCAATGAGATTCAGGAAATCACCATTGCCCAAAGCGCGTGTCAGGCAATTGCCGAAAACGTAGCCGTCACCGGTTGAGATCTTGTTATGACTGAGGCCGTAACCGAGAACCGAACCACGCGCGATGCAGCGGCCGCCGCGAAGCCAGTAAGAATCAAGTGCATCGTGTGGGATTTGGATAACACGTTGTGGAACGGTACGTTGCTCGAGGGTGATGATGTTCGATTGCGCGACCGGGTCCGGGAAACGCTTCTTGAGCTCGATTCTCGGGGTATCCTCCACTCCATTGCCAGCCGGAACCATGCGGGAACAGCGCTGGCGCGGCTGCGCGAATTCGGGTTGGAAGAGTATTTCTTGTATCCCCAAATCAACTGGGGATCCAAGGCGGCTTCGATCGGGGTCATCGCGGAAAGCTTGAATATTGGCCTCGATGCTATCTGCTTTATCGATGATGACCCTTTTGAGCTTGCGGAAGTGCATACGGTGCATCCCACGGTGCTTTGTCTAGACCATAGTCAGGTGCCTTTTTTGCTGCAAATGCCGGAATTGAAACCGGCGAGCATCACGCCGGAGTCGCGAAGTCGCCGCCAGATGTATCTCGGGGAAATGCGGCGCAAGCAGACGGAAGAGGCTTTCACGGGAGCCCACGAGGAATTTCTCGCGACTCTCGGCATGGCGTTCACTATCTCTTCCGCGCGAGCCGAGGATCTGACGCGAGCCGAGGAACTGACCAATCGCACCAATCAGCTCAACACCACGGGACGAACTTATTCCCGGGAAGAGTTGGAACAGCTGCGTGGTTCCGACCGCCATCTTCTGCTCATGGCCGAGCTATCGGACAAATTTGGCGGCTACGGAAAAATCGGCCTCGCCCTGGTGGAATGCAATCCTGAAGTTTGGATTATCAAGTTGCTGCTTATGTCCTGCCGCGTGATGAACCGGGGCGTGGGCATGATTTTGTTGAATTACATCCTGAGAAGAGCGCGGGAATCCGGTGTCCGATTGCTCTCCGAATTTGTGGCCAATGACCGCAACCGCATGATGTACGTGACCTATAAGTTCGCGGGATTCACGGAGGTTGAGAGCAGGGATGGTGTCCATATCTTGCAGCACAGCCTGGAGTCCATCCCTCCTGTGGCCGGTTATGTGCGTGTAGAAGTGCCAGCGGAAGTGCGAGGTGGTTCACTTGAGTCCCAGGGAGTTTCCCCAAAATGAGCAGCGAAGTTCAAAACAGAGCATCGGCCCAAGAGCGGATTTCCCGGCTTACTCCGGCCCAGCGCGCCATGTTGGAGAAGCGTTTGCGCGGCGAGCAGCTGCCCGACCAGTCCGAAAAGTCAGGTATTCAACGACGCGCCACTATGGATTACTCGGTGACCGCCGAGCAGGAGCATCTCTGGCTGCTGCAACAGGTGGACCCGACTGTCTATTACTTCAACCATACGCACGCCTATCTGCTTAAGGGCGAGTTGAACGTCGCCGCACTGGAGCGCGCGATCAATGAAATGGTGCGCCGCCACGAGAATTTCCGCACGTTGATGCCTGAGATCGGCGGCAAGCCCAGGGCGGTTGTTGCTCCCCAACTTCAAATTCCTTTAGAACGTGTGGAGGTCGCCGAATTTCCCGAGGAGGACCGGTACGACCGTCTACAGAAGCTGATTAGCGCGAGCACCTGCCAGCCTTTTGACATCCTGAACAGTCCTTTGATTCGAGCCACGCTGTACCGTGTGAATGAGCGCGAGCACGCGATTCAAATCACGCTCCATCATTTGATCACGGATTTTGTCTCCTACGATCTGGTCGACTACGAACTGCTCACGCTTTACGACGCTTTTGCGCGCGGACTGTCCTCGCCGCTCCCTGAACTGCCACTGCAGTATGGCGACTTCGCCGTATGGCTGAATCAGTGGATGCAATCTGAAGAAGCGGCGCGGCAGACCGATTACTGGATGCGGAAACTTGCAGACCTGCCGCGGCTCGATCTGGTGACAGATTTGCCTCGCCCGCATCTGCGCAGTTTCGACGGGGTGCGCATTTCCTGGACCGTGCCAGACGCGTTGTGGTTGCAGTTCAAGCAGATTGCTCTCGCGGCGAAGGTCACGCGCTTCACCGCCTTTCTCGCGCTCTTCGCGATGCTATTGCGGGAGTATTCCGGCAGCGACGATATTCCCATCGCTACTCCCGTGAGCAGCCGCAAACACCGCGAAACCCAGCCTCTGATTGGCTACTTTCTCAATACCATCGTCTATCGGCTGGACCTGTCGGACGATCCGACGTTCCGGGAGCTTTTGCAGCGCACGCGCATTGTCACGCTGGAGGCTATGGCGAACTCCGATCTGCCATTCGAGCTACTGATGAACAAGCTCGCGGTGGAGCGCGACCCCGGCCGCGCGCCGCTGGTGGACTGCTCTTACGCTTTCGGAAATGACCATAAGGGGGCATCGGCGCCAAGTGGGCTGATCCTCGAAGAATTCGATACCTATTACCGCTCTGCGTGGCTGGACATTAACCTGGGCGTGAACGATAACACCGATCATGCCCTCGTGGCTCTGGATTACCTCACCGCCCTCTTCCTGCCGTCCACTGCGGAGAGAATGATGCTGCACTTCCAGCGTTTGTTCGCGCAGGCGGTAGAAGATCCCGACCGTCACCTCAACTCTTTTTCATTGCTCAGTCAGCTTGAACGGCAGCAGGTTCTTGTGGAGTGGAACGATACCGCGGCTCCTTATCCGTCCACACAAACAATTCCAGCTTGCTTTGCCATGCAGGTTGCGCAGTCCGGAAACTCCGTTGCGCTGCGCTTCGCGTGCGGCGAACTGACCTACCGCGAACTCAATGAGCAGGCGAACCAGTTGGCGCACCGGCTTATAAAGAGTGGTGTGGCCGCGGAAACTCCCGTCGCGATTCTGATGGAGCGCTCCCCGGAAATGGTTGTGGCCACACTTGCCGTGCTAAAAGCTGGCGGGGCGTATCTGCCTCTTCATTCCACATATCCGCTGGAGCGGATGCGCCTGATTATGGAAGAGGCGGGCGCGGCTGTGCTGCTTCTCGACCGGAAGAGCGCAGAACGCGGACTCACGCATCCGAACGTTATCGTCATCGATGAAGATCCTTCTGTTCTAGCTGAGCAAGATGTGTCGGAGCAAAGCGCCGACCCCGAGGTTCGCATCTACACCGATCAGCTTGCCTATGTGATCTATACCTCGGGTTCCACTGGAACTCCCAAAGGGGTTGCGGTTACGCATGGCAACGTTCTTAGTCTGGCATTTGACAACAGTTGGGGGGAGGGAAGTTTGGATCGTGTGTTGTTCCATTCTTCTCACGCCTTTGACGCTTCTACCTACGAAATGTGGTCGGCACTACTGCGTGGAAAACAGGTGATTATCGCTCCTCCGGGCGAACTTGACGTCGCCGACTACAAACGTTTGTTCAACGAAGAGAAGGTCACTTCTACGTTCCTGACGGCCAGCCTTTTTAACGTGCTGGTGCAAGAGGCCCCGGATTGCTTTTTGAGTGCCCGGGAGATATGGGCGGGGGGCGATGTTGTTCCTGTTGCCTCGGTCCAACGCTTACGCGAGTATTGCCCTGAAATTTTGGTCTGCAACGGCTACGGCCCCACGGAGACAACTACATTCGCCACTCATTATTCGGCTGCCGCACCCGAGAAGTTGACCGGGAGCGTGCCGATCGGCGCTCCCATGGAGAACCATCAGGTGTATGTCCTGAATTCTTCGCTGGAGCCGGTCGCAGTGGGCATCCCCGGTGAATTGTTTATTGCCGGTGCCGGGCTGGCACGCGGATATCTCAACCGGCCTGATCTCACTGCAGAGCGTTTCCTTCCCAACCCTTATGGAGATTCTGGCGAACGCATGTATCGCACCGGGGATCGCGTGCGCTGGCGAGAAGATGGGCAACTGGAATTCCTGGGACGAACCGACCAGCAGGTGAAGGTTCGTGGCTATCGAATCGAATTGCCCGAAATCGAGTCGGCGTTAATGAGTTGCTCCCAGGTGGGTCAGGCCGCTGTGATCGTTCGTGAAGATCGCGTTCGCGAAAAGAAGCTGGTCGCTTATGTGGTGCCTGCAGTAGGTCGCAGCATTCACGCGGCCGAACTGCGGGCGTCGCTGGCGCTTAAGCTGCCGGACTACATGGTTCCTTCTTTCATCGAGGTTCTCCCGTCTCTCCCTCGAAACTCGAATGGCAAGCTGGACCGCAAGGCCTTGCCCGCACCTGAGGTGACCGGTACGGGTGCCCGCCTTGCACCTCGCACCCGTGCGGAAGAAGTTCTCTGTTCCCTCGTGAAGCAGTTGCTTGGAATTGCTGAGATCACGCCGGAAGATAACTTCTTTTCCGTCGGCGGCGATAGCATTCTGGCAATTCAATTGGTTAGTCGCGCACGGCAAGCAGGGTTGCTCGTCACTCTGCGCAATGTTTTCCAGCAGCCAAGCATCGAGGCCCTGGCAGCGGCTTCCCATTTTGCGCAAAAGCGCGCCGCTGCGCCCGCCGAAATCGGTGTGGGCCCGATGCTGCCAACGCCCATCATGTGCTGGTTTCTTGAGCACGGCGGCTCTTTGCATCGCTTCAGCCAGTCTATGCTGCTGCAGGTTCCGGCAGATCTGAAGCAGGAGCATCTCGTGCTTGCAATGCAGGCCATCGTCGATTGTCACGATGCCTTGCGCCTACGTTTCACAGGCGCACATGGCAGCAGGGAAGAATGGAAACTGGAAGTCCAGCCCAAGGGAATGGTTAGTGCCGCATCGTGCTTGCATATTAGCGATATCCAGGAGCTCGATCCTGATGCACGCCAGAAGAGGATTGAAGAAGAAGCTCAAGCTGCCGAGGCGCGTTTATCGGCCGAGCGCGGAATCATGCTCCGAGCGGTTTGGTTTGATGCAGGCCGGTCTTCGCTTGGCCGTCTGCTGCTTACCATTCACCATTTGTCGATTGATGGAGTCTCCTGGCGAATTTTGTTGCCGGACCTCGCTGCCTCTGTTGCAGCCATCGCCGCCGGAACAACTCTCGTCCTAGAACCATCTCCGGTCTCATTCCGCGGCTGGGCTCAGCGATTGAACCAGGAGGCACTCAATCCAGAGCGCGCGAAAGAGTTATCTTTCTGGACCGATACGTTGAAGGCGGGCTCAGACCTGTTGCCCGGTTATAAGCTCAATCCCGAGCACGATACGGTTGGCGGCACGCGCCAAATTGCAGTCACTTTGCCTGCCAGCGTCACTGCTCCTTTGCTCAACCAAGTAGCCGCCGCGTTTCATGCTCGTATCAACGATGTATTGCTCGGGGGCCTCGTTCTCAGCATCCTGAATTGGCGGCGGCGCAACTCCCGGGAAGGTACATCGGTCTTGATTGATCTGGAGGGGCACGGGCGGGAAGCAATTGACGACGACCTCGATCTTTCCCGTACAGTCGGATTTTTCACCACTATCTTTCCTGTGCGTCTTGACCCTGGCTTGATCGATCTGGAGGAAGCATGGGCGGGAGGCAAAGCTTTGGGACAGGCTGTTAAATCAATCAAGGAACAGCTCGGTCGTGTTCCCAGCAACGGCATTGGTTACGGACTTCTGCGTTATCTGAATCCTGAAACTGCGCGCGCTTTGTCCGATCTGCCGGAAGCCCAGATCGACTTTAATTATCTCGGGCGTTTTCCTGCGGCCGACACCGGCGATTGGGCGCCCTGTGAATTGCTTACCGGAGGCATGGACTCGGACATGCCGTTTCATCATCCGCTGGAAGTCGATTCCATGGTGCTGGAGCATTCGTCCGGCCCAGAGCTGACGGCCACTTGGACATGGCTACCGGCGGCGTTTTCAGAACAGGACATTCGTTTGTTAGCGGACGGATGGTTTCATGTGCTGAAAACGCTGGTTCAGCACAGTGCTAAGCCCGGAGTTGGAGGACTCACTCCCTCCGATTTGCCGCTGGTGCCTCTTTCGCAATCTGAAATTGACCGGCTGGAAAGTGAGTACGGAGAAATCCAGGATATCTTGCCGCTCTCGCCGGTGCAGGAGGGAATGCTGTTTCACTCCTTTTACGATGTCACTGCACCGGATATTTACAACGTCCAAGTGCTGTTGACTCTAGATGGGGCGCTGGACGAAGAGGCTCTGCAAGAAGCTGCTAGGGCCCTGTTGCGCCGCCATTCGAATTTACGCTCCGCGTTCAAGCACCAGGAACTGCCTCGTCCGGCCCAAATCATTCCCCAAGAGATTTCTTTGTTCTTCCAGAGTCTGGATTTTTCTTTGCTGGATGCTTCCGAGCGCGAACGAAGGTTGGCTGATCTGGTGGGTAAAGAACGTGTCGCCCGTTTTCAGTTGGATACGTCTCCGCTGTTTCGCTTTTATCTGGTGCGTTGTTCTGCGCAACGATTCCGCCTGCTGATTACAACTCATCACATTTTGATCGACGGATGGTCGCTGCCGTTAATGCTTCGCGATCTGCTGCTCTTGTACGCGCACCACGGCAGTGCGGCTGCTCTGCCCCGGGTCACTCCATTTCGGGATTATTTGGGATGGCTTGCCCGGCAGGACCGAAAGGCATCGGAAGCAGCCTGGCGCGAAGCGCTGGCTGGACTCGAAGAAGGCACACGCTTGAGTGCCGCAGGTTCCGTGCGTGAACCAAAAATACCGGAACGCACTTACGTTGTTCTCGATGAGCGACTCACCGGGCGGCTGACAGAACAGGCCCGCGCTCGGAGTTTGACTCTGAACATGGTAGTGCAGGCCGCATGGGCCGTCTTGCTTTCACGTTACACTGGCCGCGACGATGTCGTCTTTGGCACCACTGTTTCTGGACGCAATCCGGAAATCAACGGCATCGAAAGTATGATCGGGCTCTTGATCAATACCCTGCCGGTGCGGGTGCAGTTAGGCTGCAGCGATTCATTCAACGATTTGCTCAACCGGCTAAGTGCGGCACAGTCCACCTTATTGCCCCATCAGTATCTCGGACTGCTGGAAATTCAACGCTTGACCGGGCTGAATGAATTGTTTGACACCCTGGTGGTCTTTGAAAACTTCCCCATGGGCCACGTGACGAACGAGGAAGTTTTTGGCGGGATGCGCCTGACTGAGATTGAAACAAACGATTCAACCCATTACCCGCTGTCCTTGCTGCTGGCTCCAGGCCAGGGGTTGACCGGCCAAAGTCTGACTATGGCGTTTGAGTACCAGGCGGACTGCTTCCCCGTCAATTTCATTGATGAACTGACTCGTCGCTTCGTCCGGCTGCTTCAAGCCTATGCCGACGACCCCAGTCGAGTCGTCAGTTGCATCGATCTGCTCAGCGAACAGGAGCGGCGGCAAATCCTGGTGGACTTCAACCAGACACGGACACAGTACCCTCGCGACAGAACCATGGTGGATTTATTTGCCGAGCAGGTCCGCCGCTACGGCGAGAAATCTGCGGTCACCTGCGGCAAGGACAGTCTGAGCTACGCCGAATTGGATCGACGCTCGAATCAACTGGCGCACTATTTAGCGAATCTCGGTGTCGGTCCGGAAAAGCTGGTGGGCATAAGCATGGAGCGGTCGGTAGAGGTCGTGCTCGCCATGTTGGCAATTCTCAAAGCCGGCGGGGCGTATGTCCCCATCGATCCCGCTTATCCGCCGGACCGGTTGCGGTTCATGGTGGAAGATTCCGGTATTGCAGTCTTGTTAACGAAAGGCCGGCTTGCCCATCAAATGCCGGAGATAAAGGCGCCTATTCTCTGCCTGGATCGCGACTGGGATGAGGTTGCGCGGCAGAGCGATCAGAGTTTTCACTCCGGGGCATTTCCGGAAAACCTGGCTTACGTGATTTATACCTCGGGCTCGACCGGCTTGCCGAAAGCTACAGCTGTGAGTCAACGCAGCCTGATCCGGTTGCTGCGCGATACCAACTACATTCAATTTCAGGGTAACGAAGTTGTCGCCCAAACCGTCAACCTCTCTTTCGATCCCACAACTTTTGAGATCTGGGGAGCGTTGCTGAACGGTTGCTCCCTGGTCATTATCGGTAATGAAGACCTGCTGGACGTGGACAGGTTTGCGGCAGAAATCAAAGACAAGGGCGTGAACGTGATGTTTCTGGCGACATCATTATTTAATGAGATGGGCCGCCAGAATCCTGCGATGTTCAATTCGGTGAAGTGTCTTCTATTTGGCGGAGAAGCCGTTCATCCCGGAACAGCGGCTGCGGTCATCGAAGCGGGGGGACCCGAAAAACTGGTGAATGCTTACGGTCCTGCCGAATGTTCCACCTTCACCAGTTGTTATCTGGTGCAAAAAGTAGCGCGGGACGCAGCCAGCGTGCCCATCGGCAAGCCGGTCTCCAATACTCGTGTGTACGTGCTGGATCGCCACATGAATCTTGAGCCGGTCGGAGCTATGGGCCACTTGTATATCGGTGGCGAAGGATTGGCGCGCGGTTACTGGCGGAGGCCCGAACTGACGGCAGAGAGATATGTCCCCGACCCTTATGGCGAGCCCGGAGCACGAATGTATTGCAGCGGAGATCTGGCCCGCTGGATGGCAGATGGCAACCTGGAGTTCTTTGGCCGGGCGGATCACCAGATCAAAATACGCAGCTTCCGCGTGGAACTGGGCGAGATTGAGGTGGCGCTGCTGCAGCATGGCGGAGTGCGCAATTGTGCTGTGCTGATGAAGACCGGCTCCAGCGGCAAGCGGTTAGTGGCGTACATCTCAGGCGAAGCGAGCGCAGACGAACTGAAGAATTACCTGAAAACCAAACTCCCCGAGTACATGGTTCCGGGTGAGTATGTGACGTTGCCCGAGTTGCCGTTGAGCACAAACGGCAAGGTTGACCGCAGGGCGCTTCCGGAACCCACGCCTTTCAACGGGTCAGTCGAGGGCGGCTCTGCGGAGACTAAAACCGCAGTGGAGGAGTTGCTGCTCGACATTTGGACAGAGGTACTGGGTGCCACGCAAATCGGCGTGCGCGACAACTTCTACGACTTGGGTGGGGAATCACTTCTCGCTCTCCGGGTGGTTTCTCGAATCAATAAATATTTCCAGACGGAGCTGTCGGTGCGGACGCTTCTCGAAGATCCGGTACTGATGGATTTTTCCGAGAAGTTGCGGTCCCTTTCTGGACGTCCGGCGGCTGAACTGGAAAAGGTAGCCAGGGTTGGGTTGACGGTCCGCCGGATGACCCCTGAGCAACGCAAGACCGCCCTCGCCGGGAATGCGAGGCAGTGAGTCTCATGCAACTCAGAGGAAGAGAAATGAATCTGGCCGATCCCGATACGCCATCGTCGCATGCAGAGCCGCAGGCGAGTGTCTGTGTGGAACCTGATATGCGAGAGGCACTTTCGGGCGAGAGCTGCCTGCACGAATTATTCGAACAGCAGGTGCAGCGAACCCCCTCGGCGACGGCAGTCGAACATGAAGACCGGCGATTAACCTATGCCGAATTGAATCGCCGAAGCAATCAGTTGGCGCACTATCTACGCGAGTCAGGTGTAGGGCAGGAGACCCGTGTAGCGATCTGCGCCGAACGCAGCGTGGATGTGATCGTCGCCATTCTGGCGGCACTGAAGGCCGGCGCCGCATATGTCCCGCTCGATCCAGCTTATCCCGCGGAGCGATTGCATTTCATGCTCAAGGACAGCGGATCCACTGTGCTGTTGACTCAAAGTCATTTGAGACCGTTGTTTGCCGGACTCGACAAGAATCTTCTGTTGCTAGATCCAACAAATGATGACGCCTGGCGCGATAGGCCGCAGATAAATCCCCACCGAGCCGATGTAAAGCTCGCGTCGCAGCAGCTCGCCTACGTCATCTACACCTCCGGCTCCACAGGGACGCCGAACGGAGTCATGGTCGAACATCGTTCGGTCAGCCATCACGTCACGGCGCTTCGAACCCAATGGCAGATATGCGCCCAAGACCGCATCTTACAGTTTGCCTCCCTCAGCTTCGACGTGTCGGTGGAGGAGATCTTCGTTGCGTTACTCTCGGGGGCCACGCTGGTGCTGCGCAGCCAGGGCTGGCTGGCTGGAGCGCGGGCATTTTGGAGCTTGGCCGAACAACGGGGAATCACCGTGATGGATCTCCCCATGCGGTTCTGGAAGCAGCTTGCGACGGATCGAAGCGCGCGCATTCCATCGAGTGTCAGACTCCTGATCATCGGCGGCGAAGCAGTAGGTCGGCAGGCTTTGGAAGACTGGTTTGAGAGAGATGGCGGGGGGGACGGCGCGGTCCCGGTCTTGTGGAATGCCTACGGACCGACCGAGACCACCATCAACGCGACGCTCCAACGGCTAGACAAGAATCCGTCGACATGGAATTCAATCGGCCGTCCGCTCGTTAACACTCGTGTTTACATTCTCGACGAGCAGTTGCAACCTGCCCTGGTCGAAACTACTGGCGAGCTCTATATCGCTGGTCCGGGAGTGGCGCGAGGCTACCTGGGACGGCCTGACCTTACCGCGCAGCGTTTCGTACCAGACCCGTTTACCGAGGAAGCCGGCGGGCGGATGTACAAAACCGGCGATGTGGGCAGGTGGCTTCCTGATGCGACGATTGAGTTTCAGGGGCGGGGCGATTTTCAGGTAAAGCTCCGAGGCTTCCGCGTCGAACTGGAAGAGATTGAGGCCAGGCTCCTCGAACATCCCACAGTCCGGGAAGCAGCCGTAATCGTGCGCGACGACAGAGCAGGAGAGAAGCGCCTCGCGGCTTACTATGTCATGGACGAAAGGGGAGCCGGCAATGGCGATGGAGCGCTTGGCCTCCGAAAGGCGCTTGCGACCGAACAGGTGGCCGGATGGGCTACCACCTACGATGCAATTGTTAAAGAGTCGGGCTCCGCTCCAGACCCTGCATTCTCAGACCCAACATTCAACATTGCCGGATGGAACAGCAGCTACACCGGACGGCCAATTCCTGCCGATGAGATGCGCGAGTGGCTAAACACCACCGTCGAGCGCATTGCCGCACTGCAGCCGCGGCGAGTCTTGGAGATCGGTTGCGGCACTGGTATGTTGCTCTTCCGAATTGCGCCGCAATGCGCCTTCTACCTGGGAACTGACATCTCGTCGAGGGAACTGGATTTTGTGCGGCAGCAACTCTTGCGTCCGGAATTGCGCATGCCCCAGGTTGTGCTGGAATGCAGGGCAGCGCATGAAGCCATCGAGCAGCGGGAACGATTTGACGTGGTGGTGATCAATTCGGTCGTCCAGCATTTTCCTGACCTCGAATATCTACTGACCGTCCTGAAAGGAGCGGTCGAAAGCCTGCGGCCGGGCGGTTCGGTATTCATCGGAGACCTGCGTAATTATTCCTTGCTGGAGACGTTTCATACATCCATACAGCTCTATCAGGCGCCCGATTCTTTAAGCTGCGATGCGCTTTGGCAGCGCATACAGAAAAAAGTGAGGCAGGAAAACGAGCTTGTGATTGCTCCAGAGTTTTTTCGTGCATTGCCTGAGCACCTGCCCCAGATCGGCCGCGTGGAGATAAATTTAAAACGAAGCCGGGCCAGAAATGAGCTTAGCTGCTTTCGCTACGATGTAGTTCTGCACGTAAATGAAACATCCGAGGAGATTCAATGCGAGTGGCTCGATTGGAATCGAGAGTCGCTTAGCGTGAGCGCTCTGCGCGACCGTATCAGCCGATTGCCGGAAGTTCTCGGAGTGACTGGAGTTCCCAATACCCGTTTGCAGCGGGATGTGGCCGCCGTGCAAGCGCTGTGGTCCGGCCAACGTCCGGCCACTGTGGGCGACTTGCGATCACAATTGGAACGTGCAGCAGGCGCTGCAGTCGAACTGGAAGATCTGTGGGCTTTGGCCAATGAATTCGGGTACGTCCTTGAGGTTCGGCCAAGTGAGGGCCGGACCAACCGCAGTGCGTTAGCAAGTTGTGATGTGGTATTTCGTAGCCAGGCGGCCAGCGAGAGACGCGTGATCTTTCCTGGAGATGCCCAGTCGAGTTCGCCGGAAGCTTATGCCACGAACCCGACACGGCAACGATTGGCCGCGTCCTTGACGACCGAACTGCGGAACTGGCTGGCAGCGAGCCTGCCGGAATATATGGTGCCGGCAGCATTTGTTCGTCTTGATCAGATGCCGCTTACGCCGAACGGGAAGCTGAACCGGGAGGCTCTGCCGGCGCCCGACCATGATGCTTACGCAGCCTGCGAGTACGAAGCCCCTGAAGGCGAAACGGAAAAGATGTTGGCGGAAGTCTGGGCTGAGCTACTCGAAGTTCCCCGGGTGGGGCGGCAGGACAACTTCTTCCAGTTAGGCGGTCACTCTCTGTTGGCCGTCACCCTGATGGAACGCATGCGGCAGCTGGGATTTGAGGTAAACGTCGGGGAGCTATTTTCTTCGCCCACGCTCGCCTCGCTGGCGGCGTCCCTGAACGGTCTAACGTCGTTTGCAGTTGCTGAAAACCGTATACCTGAGGGATGCACGAAAATAACTCCGGACATGTTGCCGCTCCTGCATATTACCGCTGAAGAGATTGAGCGAGTAGTCTCCGGAGTGGTGGGAGGAGCGGCGAACGTACAGGACATCTACCCCTTGACGCCGCTTCAGGAAGGAATGCTCTTCCATTCCTTGTTGAGCCGCGAGCAGGATCCTTATTTGTTGTGCACGCAAATGAGTTTCGAGACCGAGGCACGGTTGGACGACTACCTAGCCGCGCTGCAAGTTGTAATCGCCCGCCACGATATTTTGCGAACCTCAGTGGTATGGGAAGGACTCGGCGAGCCGGTGCAGGTGGTCTGGCGGAATGCTCCGATGCGAGTGGAGCGTATGCAGTTGGACGGGGCGCGGGACGCGGTAGAGGAAATGTACCGGAGGATTAATCCCCAGCGCCAGCGGATGGAACTGCGGGAAGCACCACTGCTTCGTGCCTATGTGGCGCATGACCAGGCGAAGGAGCGTTGGTTGTTGCTGATGCTGTTGCATCATCTGGCGGGAGACCACGTCACCGACGAAATCATTCGCGAGGAAATCGAAGCGCACTTCGCAGGGCAGTCGGAGCGACTGCTGCCCCCGCTGCCATTTCGTAATCTGGTTGCACAGTCGCGGCTAGAAGCAACTCGTGAGCGAGACGAAGCATTCTTCCGTCGAATGCTCTCTGACGTGGAAGAGCCGACTGCGCCCTTTGGCCTGCTGCATGCGAACGGTGATGGAACTAAGCTCGACGAAAGCCGGACCATGCTCGATCGCTCCCTCAGCCGGCGTGTGCGGGAGCGAGCGCGGAAACTAGGTGTCAGTTCCGCCACCCTTTGGCACCTGGCATGGGGAAGGTTATTGGCGAAGGTATCGGGACGAAGCGATGTCGTCTTCGGCACGGTTCTGTTCGGCAGGATGCAGGGGGGCTCGGGCGCAGACCGCGCGATGGGACTCTTCCTCAACACGCTGCCGCTGCGCTTGAAGATTGGGAACGACCCTGTGGAAGCAAGCGTACGTCATACCCATGAACTTTTAGCGGAACTGATGCGCCATGAGCACGCGCCGCTGTCACTGGCGCAAAGTTGTAGCCGGGTGACTGCTCCGACACCTTTGTTCGCAGCGTTGCTGAACCATCACCACACCAGAAGTAACAGCACTCCGGAACAATTGCTTGCCTGGAAGGGCATCGAGATCTTGCGAGTCGAGGAGCGGACGAACTATCCCTTCGTGCTCTCGGTGGAAGATATCGGCGAAGATTTTTGGCTGCATACGCAGATGGCGCCGGGCATCGGCGCAGAGCGAATAAGCCTGTACATGTGCACGGTGTTGCGGGGTCTGATCGATGCGCTGGAGTCAACGCCCGCGTTGGCCGTGAGTGCTCTGGAGGTGTTGCCGAGCGAGGAACGCGATCAGCTTATATATAAATGGAACGATACACGCCGGGAGTACGCGGATCAGAAGTCCCTTCCGCAGTTGTTTGAGGAGCAGGCGGAGAGAACTCCGTTAGCGATAGCTCTGGAAGAGGAAGAGCGGCAGTTGAGTTACGAGGAACTGAACCGCCAAAGCAACCGCTTGGCAAATTATCTAAGGACTCTGGGAGTAAAACCTGGTGCCCGAGTCGCCGTGTGCATGGAGCGGGGCCTGGAAATGATCGTGGGCTTGCTGGCGGTGCTCAAGGGCGGCGGAACCTATGTTCCGCTCGATCCGGAATATCCGCAAGAGCGCCTGCAAATCATGATTGAGGACAGTGGACCAGTTGTGCTTCTGACGCAACGTCATCTTCAGCACCTGTTCCATCGCATGAGTCCATCGCTGCGAGTGTTGGATGTGACGGCTCCTGCCCCTGAATGGAATGCTCGCACTGCCGTAGAGCTCAGCTCCGGCCATTCTGCTTGTGTGATTTACACTTCCGGCTCCACGGGCCAGCCCAAAGGGATTGAGGTTTCGCAGCGCTCTCTAACCAACCTGGTTCTGAACGCAAATTATGCACAGCTCGGACCGGACGATGGTATCGCGCAAGCCTCGAACTCTTCGTTTGATGCCTTTTCATTTGAGCTTTGGGGCGCGCTCCTGACCGGTGCGCGCTTAGTGGTCATTCGCAAGCAGGATCTACTCTCGCCTGGCGTATTGGCCGCAAAGATCAAGAAGCACCGGATCAGTGTTCTGTTTCTCACTACGTCGTTGTTCAACCAAGTAGCGTCCGATCAGCCACAAGCCTTCGCCGGATTGCGCTATCTACTGTTCGGGGGCGAGCAAACGGAAACTCGGTCCGCAACTCGAGCCCTGGCGCTCGGCAAGCCGCAACATTTGGTGAACCTATATGGTCCCACCGAAACCACAACTTTTGCTGCCTGGTACGAAATAACCTCGACAGATGACAAAACTATACCGATCGGGCGGCCGATTTCGAACACTCAGCTGTACGTTCTCGATCAGGACGGAGAGCCCGCACCGGTGGGGGTCGTGGGCGAGATCTACATCGGCGGAGACGGGGTAGCCGGCGGTTATTTGGGGCGACCGGCGCTGACAGCAGAGCGATTCGTGCCTGATCCCTATGGAGCGGCGGGGCAGCGGATGTATCGGACTGGCGATCTCGGGCGCTGGCGGAACGATGGCAACCTGGAATTTGTCGGACGTGTGGATGACCAGGTAAAGATTCGCGGATTCAGAATCGAACCCGGAGAGGTCGCCGCGTTGCTAAGAAGTCATCCAACGGTGGACCAAGCGGCAGTACTGGCGCATGAGGACCATCGCGGGCAAAAACAGCTGGTGGGCTACGTAGTGCCCGCCAGCGGGCAAAAAGCAGACCCTGGGGAAATCCGAAAATATCTAGCCAAGCGGCTACCGGACTATATGGTTCCGGCGGCGATTGTGAACCTGGACCGTTTACCTTTGGGACCCACGGGAAAGCTCGACCGGAAAGGCTTGCCAGCGCCTTCGATCAGTGCATATGCGGTGCAGGAATACGAAGCGCCGGTGGACGAAATCGAAAGAACTGTAGCGGCGATTTGGGCGGATTTGCTGCCGGTGGAGCGCGTGAGCCGGCAGGACAATTTTTTTGCTGTAGGCGGACACTCGCTGCTGGCCATGCGAGCCGTTGCACGAATCCAGCAACAATTAGGCGTCGCCATCACGCTAGGCGATCTCTTTGCGCATCCGGTGCTGGCCGACTTGGTTTCTACTCTTAGCCATGCCGAGCGCGCCGCACTTGCTCCTATCAGTCGCGCGGACCGGGAGGCGCGGATTCCTCTGTCTTTTGCGCAACAGCGGCTGTGGTTCGTGGCGCAGATGGAGGAAGCCAGCCAGGCCTATCACATACCGTTGGCTGTGCGCTTGAGTGGCAATTTGGACGTGCATGCTTTACGGCAAGCTTTGAATGAGTTGATGGCACGGCACGAGGCGTTGCGTACCACCTTTGCATTGAGCGATGGAGTATCCGTGCAGAGGATTGCCTCGGCGAAAGACGGCAGATTTCCGCTGATTGAACAAGACCTGAGCCAACATTCAAATCCCAGTGCGGAGCTGACCGCTATTGTAGCTAACGAAGCAAACGCTTTATTCAATCTGCAGACTGGTCCACTGGCGCGAGGACGCCTGGTACGCGAGTCCGAAGATAACTACACGCTCTTGATCACCATGCACCACATCATCTCCGACGGATGGTCGATGGGGATTTTCTGTGAAGAGCTGAGTGCCTTGTATGCGGCAGTCAGTCGGGAGCAAGAGGATTCGCTGCCGGAACTGCCGATACAGTATGCGGATTACGCGATATGGGAACGAGAGTGGATGGAAGGAGAAGTAGCGCGCCGGGAGGGGGAATACTGGAGGCGAGTTCTGCACGACGTACCGACCCTGCTGGAGTTGCCCACCGACCGGCCTCGACCGTCGCAACAGGATTTCAGAGGAGAGATTGAGCCGTTGGTTTTGGACCGACAGACAACGACGGGCTTAAGGGAGATCGGGCGAAGAGCGGGAACTACGTTGCATATGACGCTGCTCGCGGGCTGGGCGGCGCTGCTGGCGCGGTTGTCGGGGCAGGGAAGTCTGGTCGTCGGTACACCCGTGGCCAACCGGCAACGGCCGGAGTTGGAAGGACTCATTGGATTCTTTGTAAATATGCTGGCGCTCCCAGTAGATCTTAGCGGCGCGCCTACGGTTGAAGAACTGCTGCATCGGGTAAGAGAAGTCGCGCTGGCGGCGGAAGAGAATCAAAACCTGCCGTTCGAGCGCGTGGTGGAAATTCTGGCTCCGGAGAGGAGTCCTGCGTACCATCCATTGTTTCAAGCAGCTTTCGCCTGGCAAAACATGCCGGGAGGCGCGCTCGCGCTCCCCGGAGTGAAAGTGGCGCCGTTAGATACGACAGCTTATCGCTCGGCGAAGTTCGACCTGACGCTCTTCCTGCAAGAAACGAATGGCACCATCGTTGGCGGGCTGGAATATTCGACCGCGTTGTTTGATCCACAAACGATCAAGCGCTACGCGGACTATCTTCGCCGGCTGCTAACGGGAATGTTAATCGATGAAAAAGAGGTGGTGGATAGCCTGAACATTCTCAGTCTGGCAGAGCGGCGGGAAATTCTGTATGACTGGAATGGCGCTGTTACTGAATTTCCGGGATGGTGCATCCACGATCTCTTTGCAGCGCAGGTCGAGAAGACGCCCACGGCGCTCGCGGTCATCTGTGGCGATCAGCAACTCACTTATCGCGAACTGGACCAACGGACAAATCAATTGGCGCACCATTTGCTGTCGTTCGGGGTGAGGCCGGAAGCGCGGGTGGGGATTTGCCTGGAGCGGGGCGTGGAAATGATCGTAGCCTTGATGGCTACGCTCAAGACTGGCGCAGCCTATGTCCCGCTTGATCCTGGATATCCGCAGGATCGCCTGCAGTTCATGGCCCAGGATGCGCAGATATCGGTGTTGCTCACGACCTCCGATGTTGCCGAACGGCTGCGACTATCAGGCAATCGTTCAACTGAGCGGCTCGAGACTGTTTTACTCGATAAAGACTGGGAAGCCATGGACGCTTATTCGCAAGAAGCCCCCGAACTGCAGCTCAGCGACGAGAACCTGGCCTACGTGATCTACACTTCTGGATCAACCGGGCGTCCCAAGGGAGTTCAGTGCACGCATCGCGGAGTTGTGAACCTGCTTTATGGTTTCCATCGCCGGCAACCGTTCCTCACCGGAGCCAACTACGGCTTCCTGGCCAGTTTTAGTTTTGACGTCTCCGTCTACGAGGTCTTCTCGTCTCTGATTTTTGGAGGCACGCTGGAACCAGCGCCGGAGTCGGCGCGAGCGGACGGCTGGGAGATGAGCCGTTGGCTGAGCGCACGCGGGATTCAAAGCTGTTACGTCCCTCCTTCCATGGTGGCAACACTTTGTGAATGGTCCCGGCGCTGGCCGGGAAGGTTGCAGTTGAAGAACCTGCTCGTTGGGGCCGAACCCATTGACAACAGACTTCTTCTTCGCCTCATCGAATTAGTTCCCGGGATCAAACTCATTAATGCTTATGGGCCCACGGAAACAACCGTATGCGCGACGCTCTATGAAGTGGGGGCAGAAAGACCGGAAGGAACTCCCGCGTCCATCGGCAACGCGATGGACAACGTGCAAATCTACGTTCTTGATCGCCAGGGATGTCCAGTGCCAGTGGGAGTTTCAGGAGAACTCTACATCGGTGGCGCGGGTGTAGCCCGTGGATACATCGGAAAGCCAGAACTCACTGCGGAAAGGTTCGCGCCAAATCCTTATGCTGAGCGGCCGGGCGAACGGCTTTACCGCACCGGCGACCGAGTCAAATGGCTCGCGAACGGCAACCTTCAATTCCTCGGGCGTCTGGACGATCAGGTAAAGATTCGCGGATACCGAATTGAATCCGGGGAAATCGCAGCCCGTTTGCTGGAACACACGGGGATCGCCGAAGCCGTGGTCATAGTTCGGGAGGATGTGCGGGACGATCTCGCTGGAGAGAAAGCTTTGGTGGCCTACTATACGGCGGCTAAGAATGGCGTCGCGCCGGATGCGGGCGGCCACAACGGCGGCAGTGTGGGACCACACCAGCTGCGCGCTCACCTAGCGGCCAAACTGCCGGGCTATATGGTCCCGGCAGCCTATGTTCGCTTGGATTCTTTGCCGTTGACCCCCAGCGGCAAGATTGACCGTAAAGCTTTGAAAAAGCCAACCGGCGGCGACTATCCCGTGAGCGCTTATGAAGCTCCCCGCGGGAGCGTCGAAGCCGCGCTGGCGATGATCTGGAGTGAAGTGCTCAGAGTTGAGCGGGTGGGGCGGCATGATAGCTTCTTCAACCTCGGTGGCCAGTCTTTGCTGGCCCTCCGGGTAATTTTCCTGGTGAACGATTATTTCCTGACGGAGTTGACAGTCCGGACGCTTCTCGAAAATCCGGTGCTGAAAGACTTCGCGGAGGCGCTGCGCTCCGTCTCGCGGCGCAACCGAGAGGAACTCGAAAGAGTAGCTGAGATCGGGATCATGGTTCGGCGAATGACGCCAGACGAGCGCAAGGCCGCGCTGAAAGCAGTTTCATAATCGACGCGAGAAGTGACCCTCAATCGCGAAGGACAGTAATGTTTAAGCTCGCACAGAACTTCAAGTACGCGCTTCGAAGTTTAAAAAATAATCCCGGATTCACCATTGTCGCCTTGCTGACGCTGGCTCTAGGCATTGGCGCAAACAGCGCCATGTTCAGCATCGTCAACGCGGTTCTGCTTCGCCCTCTCCCCTATCGCGATCCCCAGAGACTGGTGTTGCTCTCTGAGCATTGGCCGCAGTTCCCCCGGCTCTCTTTGTCCTATCTCAATTACCGGGACTGGCGTGACCAGAGCCATTCGTTCGAAGCAGTCGCTGCCGTACGGGACGACGTCGTAACCATGACCGGCATCTCCGAAGCCGAACGCCTCCCGGCGCAAAACGTGACCGCGAATCTGTTTGGCATGCTGGGCGTCAAACCGGAACTCGGCCGTACCTTCTCCGATGCCGAAGACAAGCCGGGCGGGCCTCCCGTTGCGCTCATCAGCCATAGTCTTTGGCGACGGCATTTTTCCTCCTCTCCCGCGGTCCTCGGTCAATCCATTATTCTGGACAACGAAAGTTATTCCATCATAGGAGTCATGCCCGCCGGTTACGAAGTTCTTCAGCAAGCGCCCGACGTGATCCTGCCGTTCGAACCATGGGCCAAGACACTCCCCGACGATCGTAGCTGGCACCCTGGAATTCTGCCCATCGCCCGCCTGAAGCCGGATGTATCTCTGGAGCAGGCCCGCTCGGAGATAGCGGTAATCGCCAAACGTCTGGAAAATCAATACCCCGAGTCGAACACCAACGTGTCTTCGCTGGTCGATCTCATGCAAGACCAGATGGTGCAGAACGTCCGTCCGGCGCTGCTGGTTTTGATTGGCGCCGTGGGCGTGGTGCTGCTGATTGCGTGTGCGAATGTCGCCAATCTGATGCTGGTGCGGACCGCAGGGCGGCGGCGAGAGATGGCCGTCCGTACGGCGCTGGGAGCGCAGCGCTCCGATATTATTCGCCAACTATTGGCGGAAAGTATCCTGGTCTCCATCGGTGGGGGCGCTCTGGGGCTGGCCTTGGCATGGGTCGCCATCCCTCTCGTGATTCGATTGGCTGGAGACAGTCTGCCGCGAAGTAACGGAATCTCCCTGGATCTCGGAGTTCTAGTTTTTACTTTGCTGGTTGCCCTGCTTGCCGGGATCCTCTTCGGCCTGGCGCCCGCTCGCCATGCATGGCGCGTCGACCTGCGCGAAGCCTTGAACGAGACCAACCGCGGTGGTTCGGCGCGGTCGGTTCTGCGTACTCGCGCGGTTCTGGTTGTTTCCGAAATTGCCATGGCGATGTTGCTGTTGGTCGGCGCGGGCCTTTTGTTCAAAAGTTTTGAGCGCTTGTCCCAGGTTTCTCCCGGCTTCTCCGCGGATCACATCCTGATTGCAAACATCGTGCGCTCACCCACGGCCTATAGCGATCCGAATGTGCGCCTGAGTTTTTTTGATCGGTTGCTGGAGCAGATCTCGGCTTTGCCGGGTGTTCGCGCCGCCGGAGCCATTTCCGTTCTCCCGGTAAGCGGCACGGGTGCGGCCTTACACTTTAATATTCAGGGCCATCCCCCCAACTCTCCCCAGCAATTCACCATCTCCAACTATCGCGTGGCGAGCGCGGGTTATTTAAAGACGATGGGTATACCGCTTATCGCCGGGCGCTGGATCGAGGATCGCGATCGCGAACAAGCGCCTCCAGTAGTCGTGATCAATTCCGAGTTCGCACGAACCCATTTTCCAGAGCAGTCTCCGCTTGGCCAGCACATACAGTTGGGTGAGACGCCCGATCCCAGCGTCCCCTGGATGCAAATCGTGGGAGTCGTTGCTGACGTGAAGCAATCTCTGGCCAGCGAATCGGCCGCAGAGATGTACGTTCCTTACCGTCAGGCGGACGCGGTTCTTCCCGTGTTTGCTCTTTCGCTGGTGGTGCGTACCGCCGGAGATCCTCTGGCGCAAACCAACTCCATACGAGCGCTGGTGCACGGGATTGACGCCAATCAACCAATCACTGGAATCCAGACCATGGAAGAAAATGTTTCGCAATCAATCGCCGAACCGCGGTTTCGCACCGTTCTGCTGGCCACCTTCGCCGGCATCGCTCTGGTTCTGGCTGCGGTCGGTATTTTTGGCGTGATGTCATATTCGGTCGCCCAGCGCACGCGGGAACTGGGATTGCGAATCGCGTTGGGCTCATCGCGAAGCCGCGTCCTGCAATTGGTTCTTGTGCAGGGACTTCGTCTTACTGTGGTGGGAATAGTGATTGGCTTGGCCGCCACCTTCCTCCTCACCCGCTTTGTCTCCAGTATGTTATTCAACGTCCCGCCTTACGATCCTTTGACTTTGGCAGGTGTGGTGGCCGCTCTGGTCGTTATCTCACTCAGCGCATGTTACCTCCCCGCCCGGCGCGCCACTTTGGTTGACGCAATGGTGGCCCTGCGGGAAGAGTAACGAGGATCATGTTGATATTTGCTAACGCAAATTCGATTGAAGATTGAGTAACGGTTGCCGCGAACTTGGCTCGATTCTAAGACTGCTTTGAGGAACACAAGGTGAACACAACTGCCGCCATTCCAGTGGACCCGCCTGTGTCCCAGGTCCATCCGCTCAAAAATGCCGACTTCCGTTTTCTCTGGATCGGCTCCACGATTTCTTCCTTCTGCGATCAGTTCTATTTTGTCGGATTATCGTGGCTGGTGCTCCTGTTTAACGGCTCGGGCTTAGTACTGGGAACAGTCCTCATGTTGGAGGCTGTGCCCCGCGCGGCATTTATGTTGGTTGGAGGCGCAATCACCGACCGCACTTCTCCCAGGCGAATACTGATTTCAACCGCAGCCGGGCGGATGCTGCTGGTGAGTGCGACTGCGGCCTTGTGCTATTGGCACCGGCTTCACCTATGGCATCTCTACGGTCTGGCTCTGGCTTTCGGAACCGCCGACGCCTTCGGCATGCCGGCCGGACAAGTTCTCGTACCGGCCTTGCTCAGCGGAGAACAGCTTCCCGCCGGGAACGCGCTCCTCAACAGCGGCTCTCAGACCGCGTCCATCGCCGGCCCAGCTCCCGCCGGGCTGATCTTGAGAAAGTGGAGCGTTGCTTCCGTTTTTCTCATCGATGCGATCGGTTTTCTCTTCGTCGTCATAGCCATTTGGCGAGTGAAGAATGTGCCTTCCCAGTCGGAAGGTAGTTCTTCAGAGGGCATATGGAAGGTCATCCTCGAAGGCTGGCGCTACGTGATGAAAGACCCGCCGATGCGCTCATTGATGTTCCTGGTGATCGTGCTGAATCTCTGCGTAGGTGGTCCGTTCACTGTAGGCTTGGCCGTGATCTCCAAGCAGCGCTTTGGCTCGGCCGCCGCATTCGGAATGCTGCTCTCGTCTTTAGCTGTCGGATCGCTATTGGGATCACTGCTGCCCGCGTTAGTGAAACACCGCTTCCGTCGCGGCCTGGTAGTTCTGATTTTCAGCGCGGTCATTGGCGCTGGAATGATTGCCATGGGTGTACTGCGCGGCTTCATTCCGATCATGATTCTTCTGGCCATCCTCGGCTTAGGCAGCGGCCTTACAGCGGTCTATTTTCAGTCCTGGCTGCAAGCACGCATCGACCGCAATTTTCTCGGCCGTGTCATGAGCATCTTCATGTTTGCCACCTTTGGTCTGCTTCCAATCTCTTACGCCGCAGCCGGCGCGCTCGCACAAGCGAAGCTTTCGCTGATGTTCATGGGCTCAGGCGCCCTGGTGCTGGCCGCAACAGTCGTCGCCGGTTTGAACAAGCAGATTCGCGCAATCGATTAACACAAGATTATTTGAGGTGCGCACCCCGGGCGCATGTTCTCGATAGGAATAAAATTAAATTGACTTCTGTAGCAGCTCCAGAGTGAGCTGGTTAAGACGGACCGGATCGGCAACCTCCGATCCTTCCGCTAGCAGAGACAACTCGAACAAGATTTCCATCGAGTCATTCACTATCGGATCGTCGGTATTGGACTGAAACCGTTCGTACAGTCCCGTGATAAGCGGATGGCCTGCATTTAGCTCCATTACTCGGCGTGTTTTCGGCCCTCCACCCTTGCCCCTTTGCAGCAGGCGCTGCAGGTGCGGACTTTCTTCATGCTCATCGGTCACCAGGCAGGCGGGCGAACCCACTAGGCGCGTCGAGAGTTGAACCCGTTTCACATAGTGATCCAATTTCTTCTGAGCCGCTTCAAGAAATTTCGCATAATCTTCTTCCTTTTTCTTGAGGTCTTCTGCTTGCTGCTTCTTCTCTTCCTCAGTTCCCAAAGACACTTTCCCTTTGGTGACCGATTTCAACTTCTTGCCCTCCACTTCGTACAACGGTTGCAGCATCAATTCGTCGACCGGATCGCTGAAATACAGCACCTCGTAGCCTTTTTGCCTGGGAGCTTCCAGATGCGGAGAGTTTTCAATGACCTTGCGTGATTCGCCGGTCAGATACAAAATTTCGGTCTGCTCGGGTTTCATTCCCTCCACGTAGGCTTTGAAAGTCGTCAGTTCTTTAGGATCGTTGGACGATTCGAACAGCAGAAGGGGAAGCAGCTTCTCCTTGTTTTCATAATCGGAGCTAACGCCTTCTTTCAACGCTCTCCCGAACTCACCCCAGAACTTCAAATATTTTTCGTTTTCTTTTTCCTTCATGTCACTAAGCGCATCCAGCACTTTGCGAGTCAGCCACTTGCGAATCTGCGTGATGTGGCGGTCCTGCTGCAATCTCTGCCGCGAGATGTTGAGCGGCAGGTCGGTGGCATCCACCACGCCTTGGATGAGGCGCAGATACCGAGGGAGCAGGTCTTCACACTTTTCCATCACCATCACGCGCCTGGCGTAGAGGCGCAGGCCCGCTTCGGCGGCATGGTAGAAAAGATCGGACGGCGCTTTCGACGGGATGAAAAGAAGCGCCTCATATTCGAACGTTCCCTCGGCTTTAAGCGGCAACACTTTCAACGGCTCGGTCCAGTCGTTGGAAATGTGTTTGTAAAACTCGTTGTAGTCGCTGTCGCTGACCTCGGAGCGAGTCCGCGTCCAGATCGGCTTCATGGAATTCAGGGTTTTGCTCTCAATCTTGCTTTCCTTGGCCTTGCCTTCCTCTTCGCCGGGCTCCTGCGCAGGCCCTTCGTAGACGATGGGATAAGCAATGAAATCCGAGTATTTGTGCACGATCATCGAAAGTTTCCAGCGATCGGTATAGTCCTCGATCCCGCTCTCGGCATCGGGCTGCTTGAGATGAAGAGTGATTTCCGTGCCGCAGTCTTCCTTCTCGGCTGCCGTTAGGGTGTATTTGCCATCGCCCGTGGATTCCCAGCGGGTCGCCTCGGTTTGGCCGGCGCGGCGTGTCACGATGCTTACTCTGTCCGCAACCATAAATGCCGAATAGAACCCAACGCCGAATTGGCCAATCAGCTCCGCAAGCGCCTCCGCCGATTTCGTTTCCTTTATGTTCTTGCGCAGCTCCTGCGTTCCTGAGCGCGCTATGGTCCCGATATGATCAATGAGTTCCTGGCGACTCATCCCGATTCCCGTGTCGGCGATCGTCAACGTCCGAGCCGCCAAGTTTGGTTTCAGCCGTATCTCATACGTGTGGTCGGCGGGAACCAATTCGCGATTGGTGAGAACTTCAAAGCGCAGCCGGTCCAGCGCATCCGACGCATTGGAGATCAACTCTCGCAAGAAAATCTCCTTCTGCGTGTAAAGCGAGTGGATCATCAGGTGTAGCAATTGCGTCGTTTCAGCTTGAAATTGAAAGGACTCGACCGTCTGGGCAGTTGCCATGATTGATTCTCCTGGAGAATATAGCGAACTTTCACTTGGGCCGGGAAGGCAGGTTTAAAAATAACAAACCCCTGGAGGAGTCTATTTTACGGAGGGAGTGGTTATTTCAGCAAAGTGTCGCTTCTCTGAAGTTGTAAGCGGCTAACTGGATAAGGCGGTACAAACCTTTCGGAAGCTGATTGCACCTACGCCAGCCAATCGGCGCGCCGTGTCGGAATCGACTCAACGCCTGCTGGTTTGTTCAGCGGATCTCGAACTTCTAGAAATTTTCCAGCATGACCAGGTCCGACACGTAGGTTCTCTTGGTAAACGCAAGGTAGTGTCCATCCGGAGATGCGATGGGCAGTCCGATCCAGGCTTTTCCTGGATCGACCTCTTGCAAAACTGCCAGCTTGCCCGTCGGATCAATCGAAATCAATGCCGACGACGACTCCGAATTTGTGATGGCAAACAAGTGTTTTCCATCTGCGCTCCAACAGACGTCGATCAAGTATTTCCATTTCCATCCATGGATAGGCAACGTTCTGATGGCACGATCCTCCAGGCTCAAAATCTTGACTTCGCTGCTTTCCCGACCCGTCTCTACCATCGCAATCTTGGAGCCATCGCGCGACAGACTCCATGCAGGCAGGTTACCCACGCTATAGGGAACTCGCGCAATCTCCCCACCTTTTCCCTTCACAGGATCTAGAGTGAAAAAAACGAGTTGGTTGTTTTCCATATTCGCTACAACACATGGAGCAGAACCGACGGAGGCGCAGTCGTAGGTGTAGCGACCGGTCATAAGAAGGGAACGTGGTCCACCCTCGATCGGTGTGCTCATTAGCCGCCATTTGGCTGCCTTGTCAGCATCGTCCGGAGCATATGCGTTGTACAAAAGGATTCCGGAAGCGCTGGGAACCGGGTCGCGGTAACTCTCCGGCCCCGCGATCAACGTTTCTGGCGTGTCCCCGGTCAGGCTTCTCTTGTAGATCGCCACCCTGCCGTTGCGCTTGGAGAAAAGCAGAATGCTCTTGCTGTCGTTTGTCCACGCCTTGGCAGCGTTTCGCCAACTGTCCGCCAAAAGGCGCCTTAGGTTGAGCCCCCGGGAATCTGATGCGAGGGTTTCAACATAGATCTCATCCTCGGAATGACGCTTGAGCGCAATGATGCGCTTCCCATCAGCGGTCGACTGGAACCCTGGGGCCGCAACGTCTCGCCACTCGGTGAGTGGTTCCGGCTTGCCAATTTGCTTGGTGCCCTCGGGATTAAGCGCGAGGGACCACAGGTTGTATTCATTCGACTCGTAAATCGAGTAAACAATTCGTCCGTCGGCTAGCCACGAAAGGCCTGCTATGCCATCGGGCCCATACAGCATGGGGTCGGACAACACAACGGAGCAACCCCCGGTGAGGTCGCAGGTTTCGATAACGCTCTCGTGTTTCGCGAAGGTACCTTGTACACGGACATAGGCGAGCCGTCGGCCATCGGGCGACCAGACCAAATTGTTGAGAGTACCTTCTGCAGTGGACTCATATAAGTTGTGCGGATCCTCACCCTCGGCCCCCATGAGCCATATCTTGCGCAAATCCGCGCCTTCTATGAAAGCAATCCGCGATCCATCCGGGGACACGACCGTATTGCGCACACGGCCGCTCTCCGTGCTGTCCAAGGAACCCTCCCACAACTCTTTTAAGCTTGAGTCCCAAGTGGAGAACTTCCAAAATCCCGGCTGGCCACGGATTCGTTTCACCAAAAGATGTACTCCGTCGGGGAACCAATCCACCGGTACATAGTAAGAATCCAGCGACAAAGGGCGAGCGTCTCCGCTGTCCACCAAGAGCAGGCGAACCTTCTTCGAATTATCGGTGTAGGCAACATACTTGCCGTCGCGCGAAATAGCGGCAGCTGTCACTGGGTTATCAGGCAGGTTCGCCGTCAGTTTCCTCTCAGTGAGCGTAGGTTTACTCACTACGAGGTGCGATTGTCTGCGAAAAATCGCACGGGCAAAATCCGATAAACCCGTCCTCTGGCTGATTGCAACGACAGCGAGGAGACCAGCAAGGGCCAGGGCCAACACCAGCTTAAGTCTCGAAGGGCTGCGATAGGAACCAAGAGCTTCCAACTCAGAAACCACATCCGACGCGCATTGGAAACGTTCTTCAGGGTTTTTCTGTAAGCAGCGCTGTACCGCCCGTGTTAACGCAGCGGGAAGATTTGGAACGAACTGGGAGATGGCCGGAGGATTCTCGTTCAGGATCGCGCTCATGGTGTCCGCCGCGGTGTCACGCTGGAAAACCCGTTCGCCTGCCAGCATTTCGTACAAGACCACCCCGAAAGCGAAGATATCCGATCGCGCATCGGCGGGCTGACCCCGCGTCTGTTCCGGCGACATGTATCCAAGTGTGCCCATTACCGCTCCAGTCTCGGTCGCCAGCGATTCTTTCGAACTCGGCTGGACGAGCTTGGCAAGACCGAAGTCAAGAATCTTCATCCGCCCGTCGGTTGTGACGAACAAGTTTTCGGGCTTCAGGTCGCGATGTACAATCCCTCTTCCGTGCGCCGCCGTCAGTCCCATTCCAATCTGTATCGCGAAGCCGACTGCCTTGCGCCATGGCATCGGCCCATCCTTAATCTCGTGGCGAAGAGTTTTACCCTCTAACAACTCCGAAACAAGGTAGGGCACGCCCTGGTGTTCGCCCAGTTGGAATACGGCTAAGATATTGGGGTGATTCAGAGCTGCAGCGGCGCGCGCTTCTTTTTGAAACCGCCACAACTGCTTTTGATTGGACGAGAGGTAGGCGGGAAGCACCTTGATGGCAACATCGCGCGCGAGCCGCAAATCCCGCGCCCGGTAAACCTCTCCCATCCCACCGGAACCTACCAGAGACTCCACTTCGTAGTCGCCCAGCCTGGTCCCCGGCTCCAGCGCCAAGCGAGAGGTAGAAGACCGCAGAAAGTTGGCCCGCACGTCGTCGCTCGAGCAAAGCAGCGATTCAACTTCTTGTCGCAACGCAACATCGGAGGCGCACATGCGCATCAAGAACGAGTCACGTTCCTTGGCGTCCAGCTCAAGCGCCATGTAGAGCAGATCGCAAATCTGTTGATGGCGTTCCGGGGTCACTGGAGTGGGGTCTCGTTCATTTGCCGATGCAGCCAGAGCCTGGCTGTTTCCCAGTGTCTTTTGACCGTGGCGGGCGAAAGACCGGTTGCGCGCGCAGTCTCTTCGATTGTGAGACCGGCAAAAAACCTGAGAACCACGATGCGGCTTTGCTGCGGGTTCAGTTTGTCCAGTTCATTGAGGGCGTCGTCCAGAGCGACCAGATTGAGGTCGCGAGTTTTGAAGGCCAGCGTGTCATCCAGCGTCAACCTGAATCCACCATCCCGTTTCGCGGCTCCCCTACGGCGCGCGTACTGGACGAGAATCTGACGCATCAATTCCGCGCAGATGGCAAGAAAATGGTCCCGGTTCTTAAACTCGACGGCGCCTTGTTTTTCTAAACGCAGATACGTCTCATGCACCAGATCGGTGCTTTGCAAGGTGTGGTTAGGACGTTCGCGGCGCAAATTCTGATGCGCAATGCGACGCAATTCCTTGTAAACGAGGGGGATCGCAGCGTGCAAGGCCTCGTGATCGCCGGCATGCCAGTTCGCCAGTAATTGGCTGACAGTTTTGGGCGTAAGTCGCGACAACCAAACCCCCAACGCGAAACTGCGCAATGCTAGGCAAAGTTAACTGTATCCAGCACCCGTGTCAACTGATGGAAGCTGGTACGAGCAAGGTTCGGTTCCCGCCGTTCGAACTGGCGTGCCAACAAAAATATTCAGTGCGCGTGAGCCAATCGCCGGTGCCTTTGCACTTCTTGTAAGTGAAGGGCGAATCGCTCGGAGCAGCGGGAACCGAGCAAAACAAAGAAACCGCCGGCACTCACCTGCCGACAAAAAGGAGAAACTACAATGAAATTCAAAGGAACATCACTTTTCCTGGGACTCTGCCTCGCCATTTTGGCCGTTGCAGCCAGTCCTGCATATGCGGCGAGCCACCGGTCAACCACCGCCTTCAGCGCATTCCACGCCGAAATCAACACGTTGACGGACTACCCCGGCGATCCCTACCTTTGCCTGTACGAAAACAACGGGGCCGTGGTCAATGCCTGCACCTACACCGTGGGCTTGGAGTTTGACCTCCCCATCGACAGCTACACCACCAAAACCATTGAGGTTCAGAACGGCTGGAGTCAAGTCTACGAACAGTCGGGAGAGGGATGCGCGTCTTTCGCGTACACGGGCTCGGAGCCATCGTCGAACCTGGGGAGCAATGTATCGTTTACGGGGGCGGGCCAAACCATTAAGCTGACGGTCACCATGCCCAGCGGATACACCAGCATTCAAGTGATCTGCACCGTTCCACCGGGCGACGCCATTTCCAATCTCGTCTGGACGCCGTAGAGAGCGGCCAAGAAGAGCTGCGATCGTCAACTTCCGCAGGGACGGGGTGCCAACCAGCACCGCGGCCCCTGCGGCCTTTTCCAAGCCGAAGAAGCCCGGGATGCAGATGCGGTGCAAGCCGTAAACCGGTTGACAGCAGGGAAGGGTTGAGAGTAGGCTCTCGGCCACTCGTTTTCCGAAGTTCGCCTGGGGTCTCACTGTGAATCCGATGTAAATGCTGAAGTTCGCGGGAACGCAGCATGGGGTTCGTACCTGTTGCAGTGATTGGGTCAATCCAAAAAATTCAGGATCGATTGGAGGATCGTTATGTTTAGGTGCAAAGATCTCTATATTTCCCTGGCATCGCCGGTGCAGGATCTGGCCGAGCTCGCACCGTTGACAAGAGACCAAAAACCCAGCGGACCAAACTGCCAGATGATAGGGCAGCTTGCAAACCTGAGAGAGTATTTGGTAAGGGCTCTGGCAATAACTGTCGAACTCGAGAAGGAAGCTGAAGAGATCCCACAGACAGCCGAAGAAGTCGCAAAGCTCGAAGAAAAGCTTGAAGAAGCGCTGGAAGTGCTTCGAGCCCACAAGGCCGAACTGGATAAAGAAGCGGCTTAAGTCGGTTCGGCCCTGGGGGAGGATGACGAGGCCAGCCCAGCAGGGAGGCGCAAGTGTCGACAGAAATTGTTGCTGAAAAACCGGCAGAAGTTCTGGCGAAGCATTTCTGGGGAAGCAGCTTTCGGGCAAATCCCGAGTACGAATTTGTGCTGCTTGACCGGTTACCTACTCACGAGCAGGAACTGCTGGGCGCTCTGCGCGGCGACGCGAACTTTTTCGGGCTGCTTCGTCCGCGCTCGGCAACGGGTCTCACGACTAAAGCCGTGTGTTGCGAAACCGCAATGCTCTTCCAGTTCTTGCAGCAGCCGGGTCTCTTGCCAGGTTCTGTGAGAGTTGGCTCAGAGTCGGAAGGCACCATCCGCCGTTTGGTTCTCGATGGCATCCTTCAGATTGCGCATGGCTCGGAATGGGTGTGTGGTCCGGCCGCTTGCGATGCGGACCTGCCATTCTCCGAAGAAAATGGGCGAATCCTGGCTCGCTTATCGCTGCAAGCAATCAAGCACGCCGCGTGCTTGGAAAGGGCGGATAGCACGGACCTGTCCGACCAGCTCTATCGGTTTAACACCTTGCCGTTAACCCCGCAGTGGTTGCAACGTATCCCTGACGGAACTGCGCTGGAAGAGTTTTTGCAGATTCAAGTTGGGGGCCGCTGTCGGAGCGAACTCGATCAAGATTGGACGCGCGTTGCAAGACATGCGGAACGAGACATGTGGATGGCTTGGGATTCGCGCACGATCCCGGCCCAGCGAGTTGGCGATGTGGGATATAAGCTTTACTTGAGTCCAGCTCCGGCGCATGTGAAAGATGCCCTGCGGATATTGATCCCGGCGATTACCGCGGCTGGAGCGCATCACTTCAAAATGGGGAGTAATGTACGCGGACTTCTGCGGCCAGACAAAATGGTCGCGTATTTTGGCGAGAAGGCAGCCTTGGAGGAGGCGGCTTACCGCATCGCGAAGGAGCTCTCAGGGTGCCCCTCCCAGGGCGTGCCTTTTACGGTTGAACTGGATTCTGGCGCTTTGATTTCGTGGGCATCGGATCCGCCCTCGGAAACCGCGGCGCCAGTCTGGCTGCGAAAACAAAGCTGGCGCCAGTGGATATGCAACCGTCTCGCATCGGCATTGATGATTGCCAAACGCGAAAAATCCGCCGCTATGCCCGCCTGGCGTTTCGCGTTGGAGCGTCTGCGTTTGGAAGGAGTGGACGTAGTGACTTGGGCGCCGGCTTCCACGCCCTGGCAACCGAACCTTACCTCTAAGGTTGCATTGTCATGACCGGCCCACTGGTGCTGCCAAAAGATGTGCAGATTGTTCCTCTTGCCAGCCTATCCGCCAACGTCCGGGCGCGGATCGCAGGTGAGAACCACGAGTTCGCCCTGACCCGGCCGAATTCCCGCGCGCCGTCAAAGGTTGTCGATGCGCAAGGTGCGGAATTTCTTCGTGAATTCGAGAAGCCGACCACCTTGGTCGAGGCTATCGTCCGCTTCAGTAAAACTGTGGGGCGAGAACCTGCACAGGTTCTGGACGAGGTGTATCCGTTTCTGGAAAGCTGCCTCGTCGCTAAACTCCTGGTCGAACCCGGAATCGATGCGGAGGTGATTCGAGCGTCCTTCGAAAAAGGTGTCGTCGTAGCAAACCTCAAAGTGTTGGAGTGTATCCAGGCGCTTGATGACACCGAGTTATATTGTGTTGGTGCGGATGACCTCAAAGCCGCGTTAAAGATCGCGCGCCCTGGCGCCGGCCCACAGGTTGCTCGCATTCTGAAAAGGGAATCGAGGATTCTCGAACACCTCGATGGACGAGGGTCTCCCCGGCTCCTTGCTACGGGCGAAACGGAAGACGGACGGGCATACTTTGTTACCGAGTGGATTGCCGGCAAACCATGCGGAGAAGTTGCAGCCACTATGCGCGCGGGTGCGCATGAGCAGCTTCCCGTGCCGCTGGTCTCGTTGTGCGCGGATATCCTCGATGCTTACGCTAATCTACACCGGCTTGGCGTGATCCACTCGGATGTGCATGCCAACAACTTGCTGGTATTGGAAAACGGTGAGATTCGAATCATCGATCACGGGCTGTCTCGAACTGATGGTACCGACTCCGAACCGGCGCCACCGCGCGGCGGCGTCGGATTCTTTTTTGAACCGGAACACGCGCAGGCTGCCCTCAGCGGTTGGATGTTGCCGCTTTCCAGCCTTGCGGGGGAGCAATACTCCGTCGCAGCGCTGGTCTACTTTTTACTGAGTGGCCAATACTATTTGGACTTCTCATACGGCAAGGAGGATGTACTTCACGAGGTTGCCGAACAGCCGCCGGTGCCGCTTTTGGCGCGGGGGATGACTCGCGCCGGAGCTCTCGATGACGTTTTGCTCCGTGCCCTCAGCAAAGATCCCTCCGCAAGATTCCCTGACATGGCCGCATTTGCGTCAGCGTTTCGGAACGCCGTAAGTAGTATTTCCCTTGCTTCGCGACCAGCCAAGCCCTCACCTACATACGCAGCGTCAATTGCAGGTGTGGAGAAACAGCATACTGACACCTGCCCTGGTGATCATCAGCATCTTCAACATTGGTTGGAGTCGACGCTCAATTCTCTGTCAGACTCCACCATTGATTTGACCATCTCCCAACCGAGATTTCTCACCGCATCACTAACCTGCGGAGCTGCAGGCATCGCCTACGGATTATTTCGCATCGCGTGCGCCCGCGAAGACTCTCACCTTTTCGCTCTGGCCGAACGTTGGCTTGATCGCGCAGAAATTGAGATCGGACAAGGTACAGAGTTCCACCCTCATGACATTCAAATGTCACCCAACATCGCGGCACATACTTCTCCTTACCACACTCCTGCTGGAGTTGCCTGTGTCCAAGCCCTGCTGGCGCACAGCAGTGGCGACTTGCGCAATCGGTCCATAGCTACAGAACGCTTTCTCAAGTTTTCCGATCAGGCCTGTGCGAGGCTTGGTCTGACAACGGGTAAATCGGGCACCCTATTGGCGCTCTCCCTGCTACTGGATGCTTTCCGCTGGGACCGAACCGCGAGCCAAGCACGCCTCACCGAAGCCGGCAACAATCTACTAAAGGATCTGTGGGAACAACTCGACGCGATGCCCGCCATTGGAGACTCAAAGTTCCCAACCGGGTTGGGCATGGCGGATGGCTGGGCGGGCTATCTCTACGCCACGCTTCGATGGATGTGGTCCGCCCAAGCACCACCACCGTCCAATGTGCAGGCCAGGTTACAACAGTTGGCCGAACATGCCCGTCAGCGCGAATCGCGAGTTTCTTGGCCGCGTGACACCCGTCCCAACAGTCCTGTGTTCGGCGGTTGGTGCGAAGGCAGCGCCGGCTTCGTCTTCTTATGGACTCTTGCTCATCGCGTACTGCGAGAATCCCAGTGGCTTTCTTTGGCCGAAGGTGCCGGCCATGATGCTTGTCATGCACGCGAGGAGGGATCTTCGTTATGGTGCGGTCTGGCTGGGAAAGCCTATAGCCAACTTAATTTATACAAACATACGGGCGAGCGAAGTTGGCTTGAAAACGCATTTGCCATCGCGAGCCTTGCAATGCGGAGAACGGAAGATACGATCAAAACTACCATGCCGCGAATCCCTTTTAGCCTTTATCACGGAGACCTTGGGCCAGCCGTCTTGGCTGCGGAACTTGAGCACCCCGATTACGCAGCCATGCCATTTTTTGAAGATGAAGCGTGGCCGGCATACCAGTGCAGAGCTAACTAAAGGCGCGACCAAATCCGCTGAAGTTTTGCAACGTTGAATTTGCGAAAGCGAAAGTACGGGCAGGAGGCGCAAAATGAAATGCGCATCGGGGCAGGTCGATCGGAATTCCGGCGCACAATTTTATCGGGCAAACAGACTGCTCACTGAGACGGCCTTGGATGGAAGAGCCGTGGCAGTTACCGTCACCCTGTTGCTGATTCTGACTGGGTGTATTACCCCGGTGCCGAAGCTCGCTCCTCCGCCCGGAATATACTACTGCCCTGAGACCGTGACCATCACCGACGCCCAGGCGGGCACTGCAATCTTCTACACTACTGATGGCAGCGTGCCGACCGCGTCCTCCGCCAAGTACATCGGTCCATTCTCGGTTAGCAAAACGGACACGATCCGCGCGATTGCGATAGGAAAGGGTGCCAAAGCCAGTCACGATGTTAGCGTGACATACACCTGTTCACAAAACGCGGCGATCGGGCTCTTACGCGACCACCTGTTTGCGTCTCCCCAGGCAGCGCACATGCACGCGCTCGAACTGGCCAAGGCACGACAACAGATCCTCAAACTTCCCACATCCACCACGTGGACCATGCCAACCGCTTATGCCAGGGCGTTCCATGGCAAACAACCTCCTCCCGTGCCGGATCCAGCGAACGTTTGGTTCCCGATCGGGCCAGCCCCCATCTCCTTTGCGGCAGCCCAAGATCAAGTGTGGGGAGCCCTCAACGCGCACGAGACCGGTCGCATCATCAGCATTGCGCCTTCGCTGATTCCACAAGGTCCAATTTACGCGGGTGGGGAGTTTGGAGGAGTATGGGTATACTCTCCGAGTTCTGGCACCTGGACCCCGCTAACTGACAACCAGGTGAGTCCGCAAATCGGGACGATCGCTATCGATGTGGCCAATCCGCAAACCATATACGCCGGCACAGGCGCGAACAACAGCGCGGCGCCATGTGGGTCCGGCGTGTTCGCCCAAGGGATCCTGAAGTCAACCAATGGTGGTGCTTCTTGGACAGTAGAAGGGGCAACCGATTTGTCGGGATACGGAATTGGGAGAATCCTGGTCGGCCAGGGGGACGTTTTTGCCGCTACATCCAACGGCATTTACCTTTCTCCGGACGGGGGTAATACTTGGAGCAACACATACTCGGGATGCGTCTTTGACATGGCTTTTTCCGCTGTTTCTGCAACAACGATGTATGCGGCCACTCCGAACGGAATAATCCAATCAACGGATACCGGCATGACGTGGAGTTCGAGTGGGATCACTCAACCTGCGCTACCGGCTGGCTTTGGAAGTATTTATCACATCGCCATTGGAGTGTCACGGAGCCGTTCACTCGGATCGGCACCTCATCAGGACATTGTTTATGCAAGTGTTGTAGGCAATGGTGCGAGCTATGGCTGCAACATGTGGGCTCCTTACATCAGTCCGAATGGTGGGCAGACGTGGTCCACTCCCGGCACGCCTCCGTCGGTGATGAATGGGTGGTGCGCGATTGGGTATGCTAATTCGCTCGCCGTAGATGCGACGGACTCCAACCTCGCAGCTTTCGGGGGCGACTGGCTTTACATCTACGATGCTGCCCAGAACAGCTGGACCCAGGTCGGGATTGCGGTGGCGCATGGAGACTTCCGGGCGCTGGCGTTCGATGCTCTTCAACAACTCTATATCGGCAATGACGGTGGCGTTTGGACAGTGCCCAATCCGAACTCCCCGTATTTGAATTCTGGAATGGGGTTGAATGACGGCGGATTACAAGTAACCGAATTCTATCCGGGCCTCGGAGAGTCACAGGGCGGGAGCGTGTTGATTGCGGGCTCGCAGGACAACGGAACCGAAATCTACCAGGGAAGTCTGATGTGGAATGGCGTTCTTGGTGGCGATGGCGCCGCCGCCGCAATCGACCAGAACAGCCCCATGAACATGTTCGCCGAGGCCCTATTTCCTTCTCAATTACTCCAAAGCACTGTCGGCGGCCCAGATGACAGTTGGAGCCAGCAACAGCCCACGCAACTCCAAGTGCCTTGGAATTTCGCATTGGCAATTTCCCCACCTTCTCCCGGCCTGGTGCCGGGGCCCACAGCACTCTATATTGGCCCAAACGAAATTTATAAGTTCTCCACGCCCAGTTCGGGGGAGTCGGCGGGTTGGACGACGCTGACGGCCTGCCCTGCGCAGGGAACGAACGGTTGCAGCGTTCAAGTGGCCGCCCTGCGGCTGGACCCGCTGAACCCAAGCCATGTTTTTGCTGGATGGAGCGATGGGGTGAAATCGACGGTGAACTTTTCGATCGATTCCGGAAGCACTTGGTCGTCGGCAACACCGAACCAAGAAATTGAAGGGGTAATCACCGCGATCGCAACATCGCCGGAAGACCCTTACACCATCGCCATAACAACGCAGTCTGGACACGTGTGGATCGGTTCGCAAATTAATACGGCGTCGCCAGCATGGACCGACGACACTGTCAATCTTCCGGTTGTGCAGGGCATTGGCCTCAATGCTGTTATTTACGCTTCGGGCGGTGGTTTGGTGATTGCATCCGATAGCGGGGTCTTTGTGCAACAAAGCATTGGCAACTCCTGGGCTGTGTTGGGACAAGGACTCCCAAATACCAAGATCGAGGATCTGCAGTGGAACGCCGGGGACCTCATCGCACTCACCTACGGCCGCGGTGCCTGGGAGGTTTCCAATTCCAACAACGGCCCCCAAGCCAGCATTTCGGTGAGTCCTAGTTCCATCAACCTGGGGAGTCCTGGCTCTGGCAGCGCCAGCGCGACGCTAACTTGGTCATCCCAGAACACCACGGGTTGCTCGGGTTCGTCAACTTCTGGCGGCGGTTGGTCGGGTAACCTGGCGACAAGCGGTGAGCAAACGGTCCAAACTGGCGTGGGCGTGTACGTTTATACGATCACGTGCACAGGACCTACCGGCAACACTACTGCTTCTGCGACCCTTACGGTCCGCTCCGTGGAACCTTGAGCGGGATGCTGGCACACCCTTGCCACAAAGTCTGAGATGTCTTGATTCTGAAGGTCGATGGCGGCTACAAGAAGGCCCTCTCCCAGTGAGGGAGAGGGCTTTGTAGTCCAAGCGAGTTTTAGTCGTCGTCATCAACTTTGTTAGGTGCTGTGCGATTGAAGTCGCTCGCGGGGCGAACCTTGGTCTCGCCAGGGTAGGGGCGAGTAAAGTTGGTGGATTCGTACCAGTTCAGGTGGTTGACGGTGTCGGAGTCTTCGACATCTGGCCGGTGGTAATTGCCAGCGAAGATCTCGCCTTTCTTCCGCATCCAGCCAGCGCGAAGAGCCTTAACCTTCGGGCTGTCTTTCTGCGTGGACTGAGCCGTGGACTGAGGCTTGACTGCGGGCGCCGCAGAACACGAGGGCGGGAGGGTTTGAGTTGCAGTCTGGCTAACACCATAGGTCAGCGGCACTCCCGCTGCCACGTGTGTCCAGGGCAGGAAGTTGTCCGCCGGTGGGTTATCGAGGAAGAGCGTCGACATCGGCGAGGCCACGAGATCGGACTGGTTCATGGGCTCAATGCCGAGAATCTGCTCAATGGTACGAGTCATGTTGACCTGGGTGTAGAAGGTGCTCTCCACGTACGTCGAACCACCGGTACTCTGGATGACGTACGGGCTAATGACATAGCCAGGGCTGCGGTGACCGTCGACGTGGTCGACACCGGTCTGGGCGTCGTCTTCGGTGACGAAGATCGCCGAAGAGGACCAAATCGAGCTGTGGCTGATGGCTTCGACAAAGCGGCCAAGAGCCAGATCGTTGTCGGCCTGCATTGCTGCCGCGTTCGGTGGTCCCCCGGTGTGGTCAGAGCTGATCCACATCATCTCCAATTGTGGAACCGTGCCTCCAGCGACGTCGCTCTGGAAGTTCTCATTCCAGATATCGAAGCGGAACTGGTCGGGCATGCCCAAGTCGAATTGTGGGTAGGTCTGGTAGGTATTGTTAATCAGGTTCGGCAGCGGGGAGTGCGAGGCCACCGTGTTGTAGTTGTAGAGCTGGGGCTCATCGCCAGCCTCGTAACACGTGATGTCATTGTAGAAGTCGATCCACAGTGGCTCGGCGGTCGACCCGTTGGGTTGCAGGAACGTGTTGTACTCGATGTACTCGCCGTAGTTCTTAAACGAGACCTTGTACTTTGCAGCCTGGTCCCACAGATGGCCGGCCTTCTGGTAGGCAAGCGCTTCGCCTCCGTTGGAGGGGTAGTCGCGCAGCCAGTCCGGTGACTGGACGTCGTCGGAGTAAGGAGCCAGGGCCTGCGTGATCCAGTTGTGACCGTCCGCGGACTGGCGACTCGGGTTGTAGTAGTTGTCCAGCAGAGGGAAACGCTGCACGATGGCGTGCGCGTTAGGTGTTACGACGGGGTAAGACGTGTAGGTCGAGTTGTCGCCGAAGGTTGCCAGGGAGGCGTCGCCGTTGCCGGCCGCCACGTCGCCCAGGATCTGATCGTAGGTGCGGTTTTCACGGATGATCAGGAAGACGTGCTTGATCAGCGAAGGCGCACCGATCTTGGCAGGAATGGCGACTGGCGCAGTCCTGATGCTGCCACCGGAGGCAGATTCGATATTTGCCGTGAGATCCCAGTGGTTGTTGTATAGAACCTGCGTGGTCATCGCCGGCAGGTTCAGGCTTGAGATGGGAATGATGCTGACGGTGCCGAGGTCCTGGTGGGTGTTAAAGTCGTACACGCCGAATTCTTTTGCGTACGAATTCTCGAACGTGTTCGTCGGAGGCGGCGCCACGCCGTAGCCATCGGTGCCCAGGCCTTTGTCGTTGGCAACCAGGAGCTCACCGTCCGTCGAGTCGTACACGACGGAGCTGGGCGCATAGCCGACGGGGATCAGGCCCTGAACCACGGAGGTGCTCAGGTCGATTACGGCAACGGCATTAGCATTGTAGAGCGCCACGTATGCGTTGTTTGAATTATCGACGGTAATCGAGTTTGGCCCCACGACAGTGACAAGGCTTTTGGGAACTGTGACCCCCAGCCCGGAGAAGAAGGGATCGAGCTTGATCGTCGACGAGACCGTATTGGTGGTCGTGTTGATCACCGAGATGGTGTCGTCATAGGCATTGGTGACCAACAGATAAGTGGTCCCGCCATTGGTCCAGAAGGTCATACCCGTCGGGTGCAGACCAACCGTGATGGTCTTGGTGACCTTGAAGGTGGACAGGTTCACGACGGAAATGGTGCCGTAGCTGGTTGCGCCCGTCGGATAGACGGCGACGACCGGCGTGCCGTTCGAGTATCCCTGGTAATTGCTCGCAGTAGGAGCCTTTCCAGCCTCGTTGGCAACGTAGGCGGTGGTGCCGCTCGGCGAGATCACGATGTTGTTCGGGACCTGACCCACGCGGAGTTCCGGACCCTGCACCGGGGTTCCCGTGAGGTTGATGCTGGTGATGGTGTCGTTGTTGTCCAGCACCACGTAAGCGGTATTGCTATTCGGAGTGACCGCAATGCCCATCGGATAAGAAGTGGGCGCACCATCCGATACAAGCGAGACGGTCTGGCCGCAGGGGATTTCTATGCTGCCGGTGGTCCCCGGAGGGCTGCCGGACGGGGGTGCCGAAGCCGCGTTGTAAGGAGCTACCCACGGATAGCAGGTAACGTTGGTCAGATAGCCGCCGCCGTCGACGTCCAGCGGAACGCTGACTTGGGCGTAGTTCGAGAGCATACCTGTCGTCGGATTGACACTCGCGATGGCAACGTAGGCGGGGCCGTAGCCGCCATCCTCGCTAAAGAGCAGGTAGGCACCGTTCGGCGAATAGGTGATCCCTATGGAACTGCCGCTGTGATTGCCGAGCGTCGGCGAATAGTTCTGGATGACCTGGCCTTGCGTGTAGGTCCCGCCATCGCAACCGGCGGAGGCGACGCAGAAGATCGAGACGGACTGTGGGGCGCCCATCTGAAGGACGGCTGCGGTTCCATTGCCTGTGGGATTGAGTGCGATGGCCTTGGCCCGGGTCGTGGTGCTGAGGTACACCTGGGTGCCGGCGGGGGTGATAATCGCGCCGTCGCTAACGACCCATGGGTTGGCCAAGGGGGCCGAGAAGGTCGGGCCTGTGCTTGCGCTTGTGTTCTCGCCTGGTGTGTAGGTCGGGAACTGTTGGGACTGCCCGAACGCCGAAACGCTCAGAACTGCGAGCATTCCGAGGAACAGAGGCAGACGCCTCATGAAAGACGTATTGCCGCACTTTCGTGACATGATGCTCCTCCTCCTGGCTATGCCAGGACAGAGCATGGTAGCGAGACTGGTCTGACGACAACATGACGAGAAGATTACGTTTTTGTCATCTTGCGGTAGAGGAAGAGGCGGGCATGTGGAGCGTGACACGTGTGCCGGTTCCGAGTTCGCTCGAAATTTCTGCCTTGCCGCCGTGGAGCTGTGCAATGCTCTGAACAATGGCCAGACCCAATCCGGTGCCTCCCGAACCCCTGGAGCGCGACGAGTCGACCCGGAAGAAGCGGTCAAAAACACGAGGCAGGGCTTCCGCTGGAATACCGACGCCGGTGTCGGAGATCGCGATGTGAATCATGGAGAATCCGTTATTGTTGGACTCATTGCTGGTTAAGTCGCGGCCCGAGTGATCCACATGAGCTCCTAACACCACCGCTCCACCACGTGGCGTGTGGATCAAGGCGTTGGAGACCAGGTTTCCCACCGCCCTCTGCAACAGCGTGCGGTCCAGTTCTGCCACGACCGGGTCGCCGGCGACGGCCGTGGTGAGCGAGACTCCACTGTCTGCCGCCGATGCTTCGTAATATTCGCGCACGCCGCCGAGCAATTCACCAACATCGACTCGTTCGCGGCGTAGGTGAGTCAATGGGCTCTCGGCACGCGCCAGAAAGAGGAGGTCACCAATAAGATCCGAGAGTCGCACCGCTTCTTCCAGGCAGGATTCGATCACATCGCGATATTCCTCGGCGCTGCGCGCGCGGGCCAATGCCACCTCGGTTTCGCCGCGAATGTTATTCACGGGCGTGCGCAGGTCGTGCGCAATGTCCGCCGAGAATCTCGAAATGCGCTCGAACGACTCTTCCAGGCCGTCCAGCATTTGGTTGAAGGTGCCGGCTAGGGAGGCGAGTTCGAAGGGATATCCCTCCGGAAGAATGCGCTCTCGCAGGTTCTTAGAACTGATCTGGCGCGCTGTGGTTGCCATTTCCTCCACCGGGCGAATGCCCTGCCGCGCCACCCGGTAGCCGAGCAACGGGAAGATGATGAAAGCCGCCAACAGACTCGCCCAGAACCATAGCCGATAGCGCGCCAGCAACTGCTCTTTTTGCGAGACATCCACCGCGATCTGAATGCTGTCGACTTGGGTTGCAGCGGAACCGACCGGTAGCGATGCGCTGGTCACGCGGAAGGCCCGGCCGTCCCTGCCCTTGGTTGGAATCGTGCGATCGGGACGGATTCGGGTTTGACGGGATAATTGCTCCAGATCCAGCTGATCCGCCATGCCCGGAGTCATCAACAGGGGTGTGTTTCGATCGTCCAGCAGGCGAATATAAAATTGTTCGTAACGCCGGGCTGCGGATTCCAACTCAATTTCCTCGCGGAGCGCATCCCAATCGTCCGGCCTCTCGCGCAACATGGTGCGCAACACATGCACCTTGTCCGCGAGGAACAAGTCGGTGCTTTTTTCCAGCTCGTTTACCAGCACGAAATAAAGACTGGCCGTGGCGAAGAAAACCAGAAACAATCCTACGAGCGCATAGCCGGCGGTTAATCGGAATGCTAGAGTTCTCCACAAGCGTGAGAGCGGGGCGAGGCTAGTGGACGGATTCCAGGACATAGCCGGCGCCCCGAACGGTATGAATTAATTTCGGCGAGAAGGGATCGTCCACCTTGCTGCGCAGCCTGCGCACGATGACGTCCACCACGTTGGTGTCGCGGTCGAAGTTCATATCCCAAACCGCTTCGGCGATCAAGGTTCGCGAAAGCACTTCGCCCGAGCGGCGCGCCAGCAGGGATAAAAGAAGGAACTCTTTCGAAGTCAAATCCAGGCGATGACCGGCACGTGTGGCGCGCTGGCGCAGTACGTCGATTTCGAGGTCCCCCAAGCGAAGCGTATCTGGCGCACGCGCCGGCCCGCGGCGCAGGAGCGATCGCACGCGTGCCAGCAATTCGGAAAAGGCGAAGGGTTTTACCAGATAGTCGTCCGCGCCCAGTTCGAAGCCTCGCACCCGCTCGTGTACAGCGTCACGAGCGGTCAAAAAGAGCACAAGCGAGCGCCCGCCCTGTTGGCGCAAGCGAGTGAGAACCTGCCAGCCATCCAGCCCGGGGAGCATCACGTCGAGAATGACGAGATCGAAGTGCAATTCCTGGGCGAGGTGCAATCCATCCAAGCCGTCTGCGGCGACATCAACCACGAAGCCTGCTTCTCCCAGTCCCTTGCGCAGAAACTTCGCGGTCTTGGGTTCATCTTCGACGACCAGTATTCTCATGACTCGCCATCCCCCGTGGATCAACTAAAATGTGAATCTCGCCGAAAACTGAAAGATCCTGGGAAGTCCGTTGGGGCTGATTTCCTGCAGCGCTCCAAAGTTCCCCGGCCCGGAATTCGGCAAGAGATAGCAGGTCTGGTTCAGCGTCATCCCGTCTCCGCAGTTGTCGTTGGACGGATTGCCCACCGGGTTGTATTGGATCTGGTTGATGCCGTCGCCGTTTTGTACGTAATAGTTAGGATGGTTGAATAGGTTGAAAGCCTGCGCTTGAAATTGAAGTTCCTTGCCCTCGCCGATTTCGATGTCGCGCGACAGCCCAAGATCGATCCTCTCCAGCCAGGGACCATAAAAAGAATTCAGGCCGATTCCCGGCGTAGGGCCTGCCCCGTTGATTCCGCCCGCCGTGTTGGCCGTATCCTGATTGAAGGCGGAGTCGTTAAGGTTGTCGCCGTTGGCAGTGGTGTCCAGCAGCCCCGCGTACGGCCGCCCCGAGGAGAAATCCATTACCGTGCTTAACATCCAGCCGGACAACGCGACGCGTCCTTTGCCAGAGGTGGTTAGTTTCTCCAGTTCCGGACGCCACACGGCGGCGATGCTCAGGCTGTGCCGCTGATCGAGCAAGGAAGGCGCATGGGTATTGCTGAAGTCGAACTGATTGTTGAAGTCCATGCCATCGCGCATCATGCTTTTGGCCCATGTGTAGGAAGCCTGCAACGAAAGCCCGTGCGACATGCGCCGCTGCAACTGCGCAAACAGCGAGTTGTAATAATTCTGCGCCGGGCTGATTAGTTCGTTAATCTGGCCGAAATTGGGAGTGATGAGTCCGTCCGTGATCAGTCCGCTGTCCAGGTTCGGCAGGGTATAGGTGGGACCGTTGCAGGGCGCGCTGACCGTGTTGGGCGGACAGACGATATAAGTGGCCGTGCCTTGCGATGGATTCTCATTCAAATCATAAGCGCTGCCCGAGAGAATGTGCACGCCATGATTCCACATGGTGCCCAAGGTGAAAGTTGTGTTCTCCGCAATCTCCTGCTGAATCTGGAGGCTGGCCTGCAAGATATAAGGCACGCGGAACTGTGGCGAGACCAGCGAGATGTCCGGCGCGGCCTGGAACAGCGGCGAATTCGAGGGCAGAATATCGGGGAACGTCGGCGCCTGCTGGTTGGGTATGCCTCCGTCGTAAGAAGCATTCACCTCCGACTGCTGCGACGCCAGGCCGTTCGAGATTACCGCGTTGCGGTAATTCAACCCGTTCATGTTCGTATAGAACATTCCGAAACCGCCGCGCACCACGGTCTTCGGCGCGGGCTGCCAGGCATATCCAAAGCGCGGCGCCAGCCTTTGATATTGGTTGGGATATTGGCCGGTTAGGTTCTTATACTGGCCGACGACAGGAAAACTGGGATTCGCCGTCGGCTGTGGATACACTTGAAAGTCCTCGCGCAGTCCGATTTCTAAGGTCAAACGGGGCATGGCGCGGTAAGTATCCTGCACGTAGAAACCGTAATAAGGCACCGAGAAGGCGAAGGTCGGATTTCCCGCGGCCTGGCTAAAGTTGATGTACTCTCCCAACGCGAACGCCTGTAGGCTGGGAAATTCATACAAACCCAGTGGTGAGCCGAAATCGGCGGCCTCGTTCGGATCAGCGCCGCCATCGTTGGTGTCCGCATCCCGCGAGCGGGTGTAGTCGAAGCCAAATTGCAGAGTGTGCTTGCCCATCACGTAATCGATCCGGTCGGAAAACGAGTACTGCCGCTCAAAGACTCTGCCGATGGAAAATGCCGCGTTGCCCAGCGTAAACGCCGCCGGACTATCCAGAATTATGGTGGGCGTATTGGGCGCCAACCCGGTCGGCGTCGAGACTTCATTGTCCTGCGAAGTGGCGGCGTGAAACTCGTTTAATAACCTTGAGGAGACAGCATGGGTCCATCCCAGGCTGGTTTCGAAGGTATGCACGTAAGCGTTAGCCAGAGTTTGCAGGCCGTAATTGCCTACTGTCGGATCCGTGATTACGCCGCCCGGAGAGTTGAAGTGGTTGAAGTTCATGCTCAGAAAAAAGCTGTCGCGGGTATTCGGCTGGTAATCCAGGCGCGGCGTAAACACCAGATCGTTGCGCTTCCGGGCTTTTGTGCCAAGATTGGAGTCCAATGCGTTCAGCGCATTCGACACCTGCTGCAAGTATAGGGGATACAACGGATCGGTCGGGCCAGCCGCGACATCTGCGTCAGTATCGATGTTCGGCAGGGGTAAGTTGCCGTTCGGTGCTGGCAGCCTGGTCCCAGGGGCGATGTTAAAACCGCCCGGTTCGGTGAACAAGGCGGTCAAGTTCGAAGAGTTCGTCGACAATGCCGGGTTAATCACGGAAATCGGGTCGTTGCGCAATTGCTGTTCATAATCCAGAAAGAACCACAAATGGTTGCGCACGATAGGCCCGCCCACCCCGGCGCCGAACTGTTGCAGATTGTCCTGCTGTTTCGGAATCCCGGCCTGTTCGTCCAGTTCATCGTTGGCACCGGTGGCGGAATTGCGGTTGTAATAAAACGCGCTGCCATGGAAGACATTGCTGCCCGAGCGCGTAACTGCGTTAACGAATCCGGCCCCGCCGCCATACACGGCCGAATAAGGGCTCACCGATACCTGAAACTCCTGAATCGAGTCTTCCCCATATAAATAAGGAATACGGTAGCGGCCGATGATGTCGGCAAAATAATTATTGGTGGCATTCGATCCGTCGACGGTAAACGCGCTCGATCCATTCCCGTTGGCGTAGCCGGAATCTTCACCACCCTGCTGCCCGGCGATGCTTACCAGCCCGGTATCGCCGTCGTAGCTGGTATTGGGGGTGAGGATTTCGAAATCTGTATAGCGCCGGCCGTTCAGAGGCAAATCCTCGATGAAAGAATGATCCAGCACATTGCTTGCCGAGGACTCGGTCGGGCGCAATAGCGGCATGGCCCCGCTGACCTTCACCGTTTCGCCGCCGGCTCCCACTCCCAGTTTAAGATCCTGTGAGGTTGTATTCCCCACCAGAACCCGTACCAGAGCTTCCACTTCATGGAAACCTTTTGCCGTCGCCGTCACCGAATAGGTTCCCGGCATCAGAGCCATGAACTGGTAGGTTCCGTCGCGACCGGTTAGTCCGGTGTGTTGCTGTCCAGTTGCCAGACTCCTGATTTCAAGCGCCGCGCCAGGCACAACTGCCCCACTCAGATCCGTGATCCGACCACCCAGCGCGCCGCTAAGTACAACGTTCTGCGCGGGTAACCGGAGCGTATTTATCAGCATGAACAATGAGGCGAAGAGCAAGTGAACTGTAAGCAGGCCTGGTGTTCCGGCGAATCGCGCGAGGATCGTCTTCATCGTGGTTTCCGTTTTCGAGTTGTTTTTCATCAAACCGACCTCTTTTGTTGCTGCGGCCTGGTTCTGGACCGAACTCAGGCCACATCACTCACCACGATTGTGGATCGTACCAGCCGTTGAAGAAAGCAGAAAACTGAGACAGGGAAGACCGAAAGCGTAATGGAGAGTGGGCTTTCATTGCGAATCTTAATCACCAATTCCCGTTCGAAAAGTTCTTATGGTGAACATCCGGAGCTGTTGGCGGTACGGTATCGCTGGCGGCGGGCGCTGTCCTGGTTTCGCCGCGCAGGGGTGAAGGGTGCCCTCGCTCAGTCGGAAATCACAACGCACGAAGTTAACCCGCGCAAGTTACTGAAAGTTGAAGCGGATGTGAATTTCGGATTAAAAATTATTCACGACCAGGTCTGGATCAGGCGCCGGAAATGTATAAGGTCTGGCGGGACAAAGAACAAAATGTCATCATCGACCCATGGGCTGCATAAGTGGAACGAAGATCGTCGGAGTCGAGGCGAGTTATTTCGCTGGATAAGCGGCTTAGCCCTTGGCGATCAAGTCGTGGAAAATCCTAAAACCAGAAGGCGATCGTAGTAAGCGCCGTGCCCGTCGTAATCACGGCGCCTGTAAGTCTTGTGGAATTTTGCCCAGGAAATAAATTGGCTGCGTCCAGTCTCGGAGGCGTTCTCGCAGTTTCATGTTGGCTGTTGTTCCGCTTCTTCCACTTTCGAGTGGCGCAGCTTAGACACACTTCTCTCACGTTTTCGCTGGCTCAGTTGCCGCGACCGAAAATCTAACTGGTTAGCGATCTATAATCGGGTGGGTTTATTTCTTCAAAGTGCGTATGTAAGCCACCAAACCCTTGACCTGGTCCGGAGTAAGAGAGGCATACTTGGGCATCTTGTCCTTGCCATTGGTGATGATTCCGGAAAGCTGGGCATCCGACATTCCTTGCACGTCGGCGGTAGTGAAGTCGTGGGCTCCCATTTTCTTGCCCATCGCCGATCCCGTTCCATCGGCTGCGTGGCATCCCGCGCATTTTGATTTGAACAGCGCCGATGCGTCGTCCGCATAGGCCGACAGTGGGAGGCTAAGAGCAACAGCGAATGCTATAGCGGTGGCAGAAACCTTCATATTGATCCTCTTCATTCTTCGCTCTCCATTCGGGTTTTGACTGGCACGAACATTTTAAAAAAACAGCCTCACTCTGCTGCAATTTTTAACTGTTTAGGCGAGTTCGCGCTGTGACGCATGTCACAGGCGAACATAAGCGGTATCCCCCGGCGACTTGAGCTTAGACATTCGTGTCATTCCTGTTCAATTTGAACTCGAAGGCGCATTTGGGTTGGTCAGCTGGCCATTGTCCGCGTGATGGGCATCATAGCGCCCGCGTGACGCTCATCACCGCACCATCCTACGTCCTAAGATCAAAATTGTTTGTGAGGTGAAGTTATGCCCCAAGACAAAAGGAAACTGCTGGACGTACTGATATTCGAACTGCAGTTTCTTGAACAGGGTGGTTACGGGGGCCTGCCGCGCGAAGCTTGGCGCGCACGATTAATTTTCGAGGATTCCCCCACTTGTATGAATTTCAATTCCAAGGACCGGGAACCCTGTAATGAATGCCTCTTAATGCAATTTGTTCCCGACAGCGCCAAGACAGCACAGAATCCGTGCATCCACATCCCCCTGTCGCCAAGCGGAGAGACGCTTGAATCTTTGTACCGCAGGGGGACTCAACAGGAGATTGAACAAGCTCTGGGATCGTGGCTACGAAGGTCGATCAGGCAGCTCGAAGCGGAACAAGCGAAAGGCAACGCCGACCCTGCGCAGATTCATGGTTAGAGTCAACCCTGGAGATGCGCTGCGGGTCCGCTCGGGGCGGCTGGTACGTTCTGTTGATTCCGAGGTCGTCTAACAGGCCGCGAGCATTTCCTGCGCCGGATCTGCGAACAGCGGCCGCTGCACCCCAGATTGCTCCAGGCGGTACAGCACCCCCAAAGGACAGAGCTTACAGTCCTCAAATCGATCGCCTCGCGTATGCATTTCCCGCTGCACTAGTCGATGCGGGGTGGAATGGAGCGAGGCATAGGAGCCTGAGGTGGGGACAACGTCTCCGCTTTTAAAAGTATTGAACATTCGCATACGGCAGACCTCCCATTCACAATATTCTCACGGAAAGCGATGGCGTTTGCAATACATCGTTTGCCGGAAGAAGGACTGTGGCTGAGCTCTAGGCCTTACATTTCCAGCACTTATCTGGCCATGGTTGTAAGAATTGAATTAAGTTCATCTTAGCGAAATTGGTATCCCGGCTTAAGTTCGCAGCGATAATTCTTCGATTGATCGCGATCCACGACCACGTTGCAATTTGCCCAGCGTAAGAAAAGATCGGGACCGAGCGGGAAGACGATGGGATCTCCCGCGACCTCGGCTTCTATACTGGGGCCTTCGGCCGACGCCGGCAGGCTGAAGTTCATGGCACGGCCGAAAATTACGGGATAGGTCTCCCTCACCAGGTCGCTGCTCATGGGATGAACCACCTCCGCCTCCAGCAGAAAAGTAACCGTGTCCGACCAGTTAAGAACGGCGACGTTGAAATGCCGCTTGTCGGGAGAAAAATTTTCCTGCTCGATTTTGGTAAAGGGGCAGGGACCCGCGATGCAGGAAACCCGGGCGTTACGAAATTCGTTCCCTTCGCCCGCGTCGAGCGATACGGTCCCTAGCGTCGCTCTCCATTTGCCGCCCGGGGCACAGGGTGGCGTCTTATTACAGGGTGTGTTGCCGGTATTGACGATTTGAAATGTCCTAACGGCGCTTCCAATGTTGGCCTCAGTGGTGGCCTTCATCGAATAGCGGATTCGAGTATTCGAAACCGGCGATCCAGCGCGGACTTCGGCGTTGGTGTCACGATGCTGCGGAACCATGCGGGCAATATAAATTTTGTCGCCGATGAAATCATTCACATCCAGAGGTTGATACTCCGGGCGCCGGAAGGTAAGGACCACCGATTGACGGCGGCGCAGGCCCTTGGGTAGGGTCAGGGTGAAGGAGCCCGAAGCATCCGACTTGGCGGTGGCCCTGCCCAGAGCATTGATCGCAGTGACTTCAACGTCGGCGAGCGGCAACTGACGGTTGGCGTCGGGATTATCGCGCAAAACTGCACCTCTCAACGTGACCGGCTTGCGATGGCGAATAATGAAAATCGTCGAGATTCCAGCCAGAAGGGCAATCGTCAGAATTCCGCCCAAGGTTATGGTCTTGCGTCTAGTCATGAGTGGTACCTTATGTTTAACATTCTAGGACGCGAATTGGGATGGCAAGTTTGCCAGCCGTAAACGGCGAACTGGGATTTTTCAATAATCGGAAATGCGGTAGCGACTCCGAAGCATCTAACTCTGCATCTATCTGAGACGAAAGCCGCGCCGATACCAATGAAAGAGAAGAGATTTCTCAAGAAAGGCCTTACCCGTAGAGATCTCCTTTATCAAATGGGGGGGATCGGTGTGTCAAGCCTGATTGCTTCCGGGTCGATGATCCCAAGCTTTGCCGCAGCGCAACAGGCGCGAGCTCCGCAGACTTTGTCGGCTTCGATGATCGTCTCGGCCGACGACGATTCGTTTCTGGATGAACTGGAGAAGCGCAACGCGCAGTATTTCTGGGATCAGGCAAGTCCTCAAACCGGGCTGGTCCGAGATCGATGTAACGTAACGAAAAACGACAATTCTATCGTTGCGAGCATCGCCGCTACTGGCTTTGGGCTCACAGCCTTGTGTATCGCTCAGGAGCGGGGATACATTCCCAGCGCCGACGCCCGCGACCGCGTGCTGACAACGCTCCGCTTTCTATGGAAGAAAATGCCCACGCATCGCGGCTTCTTCTACCATTTCGCCGACATTAACACGGGCGAGCGCGTGTGGGACTCCGAAGTGTCGTCTGTCGATACGGCAATACTTCTTTGCGGACTTCTGACCTGTCGGCGACACTTCGAGGAACATTCGGAAATCAGTCTGCTGGCTTACGAAATATTCAATCGCGTCGATTGGAGCTGGCTGTCAGAGGATACATCGCTGCTGCCGCATGGGTGGACCCCGGAATTCGGCTTCCTACCCTATCGCTGGGATTACTACAGCGAAATGATGATGATTTATCTCCTGGGGTTGGGATCGCTTCCGCATCCTTTGCCTGCCGAGGCATGGAACGCCTGGAAGCGCACCAAGTTTGAGTATGATGGAATCCGCTACATTGGCTCGTTTGCGCCGTTGTTTGTGCATCAGTATTCGCAGGCCTGGTTTGACTTCCGCGGCAAGCGCGATCAATACGCGGATTATTTTGAGAACTCAATCCTGGCGACGGACGCACACCGGCATTTTTGCCTGGAGCTGGGCAAACAATTTGCCGATTACAGTGACGATCTGTGGGGGATCTCTGCCTCAGATTCCCAGATGGGTTATGTGATTTGGGGTGGTCCGCCGATGATGGGGCCGATTGATGGAACCGTGGTGCCGAGTGCTGCAGCGGGTTCGCTGCCATTCATGACCCAGCCGGTGATGCGGGTTCTCAGGAATATCAAAGATCATTACGCGCAAGCCTGGAGCCGGTACGGTTTCGTGAACGCCTTCAATCCGCTGAAGAATTGGTATGACAGCGACACGATCGGCATCGATGTAGGCATCACGATGCTGATGGCGGAGAACGTGAGGACTGGTTTTGTCTGGAACACGTTCATGAAAAACCGGGAGGCACAGCGCGGCATGGATCGCGCTGGCTTCAAGAAATATCAGCCATAGTTTGGAGTGAAGTTGACAAGGTGCTCGCTGTCGATTCTTACTTGAATTCGATCACGGCCAGGCCGTGAACGGGTATGGTTAAAGTGATTTCGCCATGCTCTAGCTTGCTGTCTTCGGGTGCGGGGAGATCCGCGGCTCGTTGCAACTCCTGAATTTGTTTCTGGGTAGGGTACTTCGGGCTGCCCATCTTCTCGTAGAGCGGATGGATGTCCCCGTGTGTCACATCGACGCGCGAGATTAAGGCGTGCTTCGCGTTCGTGCCTTGGAGGCGCAGAGTGACATGCTTCGGCGAGCCGGCAGGCGTACCAGCGTCATCGGGTGGAGCGTAGTTCCAAACCGCCAGCACGAAGGCGCCGTCCTTTCTGCGAGTGAGGAGCGCGGAATCGGAATCGAGTTGAATCCGTTCCTCCCCTAACGTGTGAAGCAACTTGAACACGTTGAAAGCGGGCTTGGGAATATCGTCCTCCGCGATCAGACCGTAGCCGCCATAAAAGGGCGTCTTCACCACGCCCTGCTCTTCGAAGACGTCGGAGAAACTCCAGTAAGACATTAGATCGACGAGGCCGTCGCACTGGCGGATGGTGTCGGCCATCCATGGTCCCATATAAGCGGCATCAGTGACCTCCGGTTCGTTCTTGTAGCTGGCATTGAACTCGCTCCAGATCAGAGGGAGCTTTGGCATGGACGAGGACTTGATCTGATTGTGAACTTTATCCACGGCGCGGCAGACCATGCGATCTCGCGGGATATTTTCCTGCGTGCCGAAAATATCTTGCGCGGAGTCATTGGCGTAGACGTGGGTGGAAGCGAAGTCGAGGGGAATTTGCTTGTCCGCGCAGTGGCGAATGAACGCATCGACCCACGCCGCCTGCGCGGTGGCCGGTCCGCCGACGCGCAATCGGGGATTTACTTTCTTGAGCGCAACCGCGGTGTGATCGTAGAGATCCCAATAAGTTTCCTGCTTGGGCTCGCCGCCCCAAAAATCAAGATTCGGTTCGTTCCAGACTTCGAAATACCATTCCGCTACTTCGTCCGCGCCATAGCGTTCGATCAAATGTTGAGCGAAGGCTGAGACCAGGTTGTCCCAGAGGCCCCAATCCTTCGGCGGGGAAACGTTTGGGTGGTACCAGAACGGATGAAGCGTATGGTTGGCCGCGAGCTGATTGGGCATGAAGCTGATTTCAACGAACGGTCGCACCCCGTCCGCGAGCAAGCCGTCGTAGATTTGATCGATATAGGAAAAGTTGTAAACCGGATTGCCCTGGCTGTCCTCGGTATAGATCCCGACTTCGTCGTCGAAAATGCCGTGAAAGCGAACATATTTGAAGTCGGTGATTTGCTTCACCGCCTGCAAGTCGCGGCGATAATCATCGCGCAGGCTCAGGATAGCGCGGCCTGAGCCGAACATTTGCTCCCAGAAATGGGGGAAGGGATGCGCAGGCGCTTTGCCATCGATCAGGATGACATCAGGTTTTGCGATCGACTGCGCATGGAGTGGGGAGATGTAAGGCGAGGTCACCGACAGATAGACGGAGAGAAAGAAGAATACCAGAGCATTCCGAAGACATCGCAGAAAAGGTTTTCGCAAGCAGTGTCGTTGCATTCGAGTATCCAATTTAGTACTTAGGGAATCCCGTCCCTGGACGAAAATCATGCCACTTTGGCGCGTGAGCTTGGGGCGCTGGTGCGACTGGCAGGCTTCTCCTGCAACAAAAGTTCGGTCGCTTGCACTCGAGGATCGGTGTGGAACCACTCCTGAACGATGTTGTCGTCAAGAAAATTAGCGAGGGCCAGCAAGCTCATGCCTTGATGATGGGCCATCCAGCAGCGCACGACCTCGAAGGTCCGCGACTGCGAGCCGCTGAAGTCCAGAGCTTCGTAAAATCCGTAGCTACCCAACCACCCTTTGCCCTCCATCTTCCGCAGGTTTCGAATAGCGGCGACGGGATCAACATCCAGGGCCAGAAAGGTGGAGTAAGGAGAGATTACCGGGCCCTCCTGCTCGGGTTTAAAAATGGCCAACTGCGGGACACCGAAGGCGAAGTAGTGGTAGTTGCCGGAGTCATCCCGCTTGCTGGAAGCCGATTCGGAGATGCCCCAGTAGGAAACGCGCTTGGAAGCTGCGTAAGCCCGTTGCACGCGGACGGCGGTTTCGGCCGCGTGTTCCAGTAGCGTGTTGGGATAGAGTCGCATCCACATCGCCGGCATCAGGTATTCGAACATGGTTCCGGTCCATGACAGCAGGCCGGTTATACCCTGTTCCTGCATCAAGGGACGACTCAACTGAAACCAGCTTTCCTGCGGGATGTCGTCCTTCCCAATGGCCACGAAGTAGGCGATGCGAGCCTCGCTGGCGAGCAGGTCGTAACACGCGGGATGATTTTGTTGCTTGTCGAGCTCAAACGCAACCGACAAAAGACCTCTGCCAGGGTTGAGCAGAAATGCGAAATCCATTTCGTCTGCCAGCTTGTACGAATCGTTGGCGATGGTCTCCAGATTTTCGATGAGGCACACTGCGCGGGCGCGGGCACTCGGCAGTAAGTCGAGGAGGCGTCGACATAAGTTAGCTGACTCGTCCGAAGTGGTCGTATCCAGCCGAGAGCGTAATCGCGCAGAGAGAGTGTCGATAAACTTCGGCAGCTGACCCAGAGCAGGACTTTCTTTCGACTGCGCGTCGGAGAAAGTCGTCAGATCGTTTCTCAAGCTGGCGAATTCTGGAAGCAGCCAAGGCGAATAAACTTCCGCCGTGCGGCGGAGTTCGCGGATTCTTTCTTCGGCTTGTTGCAGAAACCAGTTCGTATCGCCCTGGTCCGACGCCGGGGATGGCCGCGGAATGTCTTTGAGGAACGAATCCGGATTATCTGGGAGATAGGTGAGCCAATCTTGCCTCCGCAGAGCTTCTTCGATGAGAGAAAATTTCCGGCGTGGGATGACATCCAGTATGCAGAGCACAGAAAAATGATCGAGCAGACCATCGGCTAAGGAGGCTGAAAAGAGCGGCCGCTTGAGTAGGTCCGCCGAACCTTGCTGAAGCGTCCAGAGAGAAGCCACGAGATTGCCACTATCGACGCTGGAGACGACCGCCGGAGTCAATGCCTTCAAAGTCCTGGTGTCATACCAGTTGAGAAGGTGGCCGCGATGTTTTTGCAAGAGCGAAACGGTCGCTAAAGTGTGCAGGGTTTGCTCGGCGAACTCCGGCACGGTCAAATAGCCGAATTTACAGGCGACCTGGCGCGCGTTCAGCAGCAGACCGAGATTCGTCGGAGAAACCCGCGGGGCAACTTCGGCATTTTGCTCTTGCACGTTGTCGGGTATCAGCCAATGGTGCTCTTCGGTGCTGAACTCGGCAAAATATCTCCAGGTACGAAGCGCCCAAGAGCGCAACAAAGCCCGGTCGCGCCCGGATGCCTGCTTACGCGCCGTTCGCGGCGGACGATTTAACCACAGTGACATTGGTTTGCTGCAAGCCCACAAAACTAGAATCGGCAATGCCGCGGGCAGAGCGCTCGGGCGCGCGAACCAGAGCAAGAGAAATAATAGAAAGGCCAGTGCAGGGGTCCAGTTAAGATAAACGTCCAGCGCGGTGCGCTTGTCGCCTGCGACTTCCGCCTCAGCCGCAGTCTCCCATTGCAAGAGGCGCTGGCGCGTGATCAAACGGCGGACCATCGTCCTCACGACGGCGTCAAGCGACAGCAGCGCCTGGTGCGCCAGGAATGTGACCGTTAGCCAGGTCGAGATGCTGCCGTTTAGAAACGCATTCCAGGCATCGATTACGATCGACCGTTTGCCGAATGCAGCGGCGCGTCCCAAATCGTATCCGAGTTGGCACACCGCAGGCAGAAATAGAATCGCCACGGTGGCGAGTGTCCACGCGGTCGGTCCTCCGGGCAGGCACAACCAGCCCAGCAGGAACAAAACAAAAATGGCAGGTTCAACCAGACTGCGCCGAAGATTGTCCAGAATCTTCCATCGCGAAACCACCGAGAGCGGATTAGGAACCCTTCGGCCGGATTCCTCGGGAACCAGCGGAAGCAGCCATCCCGCAATCTGCCAGTCGCCGCGCATCCAGCGATGCTTGCGCTTATTGTGAGCGCTATAGTGCGAAGGATAATCCTCGATGATTTCGATGTCGCTAACCAGGCCGGCGCGAGCATAAGCGCCCTCTACCAGATCGTGGCTGAGCAATGCATTGCGCGGAAATCGACGATCCAAAACACGGTGTAACGTTTCGACCTCGTAAATCCCTTTGCCTACAAAAATGCCCTCCCCGTAAAGGTCCTGGTAAACATCCGAGGTGGCATGGGTGTAAATATCAAAACCAGTTTGTCCAGAATAAATGCCGGCCAGCCGGGAGCGTGCCGAGCTCTGCACGCTCACACCAACCCGAGGTTGAAGAATTCCGTAGCCCGAGACGACGATGCCTTTCTCCGGATCGATGATCGCCTGATTCAGCGGGTGGGCAAGCGTTCCCACCATGCGGCGCGCCGAATCGCGGGGCAGTTCAGTATCGGAATCGAGTGTGATCACGAAACGAACCGTCGACAACATAGACAGATTGCCGACTTTGAGGGGAAAGCTGTCAAACCCTCCGCGCAGCAGATTGTTCAGATCCATTAACTTGCCGCGCTTGCGCTCCCATCCCATCCACAATCGTTCACGCGGGTTGTATACCCGGTGACGATGAAACAGGAAAAAGGTTCCCATGCCATGGCCGGCATATTTGTCGTTGAGCCCCCGAATCAAATCTGACGCCAAATCCACAAGAGGATCATCTTCGCGAGGCTCGGATGGAGAATCGGGAAGATCGGAGAGCAGCGCGAAATGCAGGTTGGGATCCTGATTGCCCAAGTAGCGAACTTCGAGATCTTCGGCCAGCTTTCGAACCTGCTTCTCGTTCATGAGCACGGTCGGAATCGCAACCATGGTTACGCAATCGGTCGGCAGGCCAGAGGAGAAGTCGAGCTTGGGCAAGGTCTGCGCGCGTAGGAACAAGGAGACCAGGTAGTTCATGATCTGGACAGCGCTCTGCGAACTCGGCAGCAGCACAGCCACAATCGAAAGCAAAACCAAACCCAGAGCAGTACTGGGAGGCGTCAACTCAACTACAACCGCCGAGACGATCGCGAGAGTAAGCGCGGCGATTCCGGGAAGATAGAAGTCGTCCGGATGGTAGAGCAGAAAACTTCGCAAGCGCTGGCTGATCGTTGGCGAAAAGTCCACACGCTCGCGCAGAGTGGCCGCGCCTTCCGCCAGCAAGTACGATCCAACATGGGAATCGCGCAGGGTATGGCGTGGATTCTCATTCGGCTGACGTTGCGCTTGACGGGCCAGGGCAAGTATTTCGCTCGCTACTTTTAACTCGGAGCAGTCGCAGCGGTCTGCAATCTTAACCAGATTCTGGCGGTACGCTTCTCGAGACTCGTAATCCATTCGCGAGTAGGCGCCGGCAGGGTCTTCGCGCAAGACTTGATCGAACAGAATGAGTGGTTCGATCACCAACTTCCACGGAGTTTGTTTAATCTCCTGCAAACTCTTAATGGGTATATCGACATCGTGGGATCGATCGGGCGCTTCCACCGATCGCCGGCCACGCTCAGCGATTTGTTCCAGCAATACCAGCTTCATGACCGGGATCAGCATCCAGAGTTCGGCCATTTTGAGAACCGTAATCTTCTGGAACGCCTGGATGTAGGATGTGAAGCTGGATGCGCTAAATTGATGAGAGCTGGCCGCAAGTAAATCATCGGCCAAAGCAGCAATTCTGGGAAGGATCCTGCCCTCCGGAGTTCGAACCTGAGGCAATTTGTGAACCGGCCGGAAAGTCCCACACGTTTCCGATAATTCCCCTCGCAGCAGGAAAATATTTTTCTGTAACCGTTTGAAGTTTTCAGAAACGACCTGGGCATTGCGCAATTCGAGCGTCGCCAATAGCGGCTGGAAGGTGCGCCCGAGAGCTTCGCAGCGGTCGCGGAAATGATGCGACTCTTCCTGCCCAGGCATCCACGCCAGGCTGCGCGCGAGATGAGATGCGCTCGAACTCAGCGTACCGGAATCAGGTTCCATATCCGATGAAGGCACACGTCCGTCCTGCGGTTCTGCACTGACGAGCTCCAAATGGCCCTGCGGTGTCATTCCATGTCTTTCCTGGTCGCCTCGCTGCAGTCGCCTAACGATAGCTGGAAGCCTGCATCTCGAACATCTCCGCGTATCGGCCACCCATGCTGGCCAGCTGGTCGTGAGTTCCTTCCTCGGCAATTCTGCCGTTTTCCAGAACTAGGATGCGGTCCGCCGAACGCACGGTTGAGAAACGATGGGAAATAAAAAGCGCCATTTTTCCCGCTGTCAGCTCCGAAAACCTGTGGAAGACTTCGAACTCGCTTCTCGCATCGAGTGCGGCTGTCGGCTCATCAAGAATCAATAATTGCGCGTCGCGCAAATAAGCTCGCGCCAGCGCGACCTTCTGCCACTCGCCCCCGGAAAGATCCACGCCCTGATCGAAGCGTCGCCCCAGCATTTGATCGTAGCCCCCCGACAACCGCGCGATAGTAGCGTCCGCCATACTCTTTTGCGCCGCGTTTTTTAGCATTTCGAGGTTATCGATTTCTTCAATGCGGCCGACCGCAATGTTTTCCCGCGCCGTCATTTCATAGCGCATGAAGTCCTGAAAAATGACGCCGATCTCGCGATGAAGATCTTCCAGATCATAATCGCGAAGGTCCACTCCATCCAGCAGGATTTGCCCTTCCGTGGGATCGTACAGCCGCGTGATCAATTTTACGATGGTCGTCTTACCCTGCCCGTTTTCGCCGATCAGAGCGAGCCGTTCATCTTTATGAAGGTCAAAATTGATGTGGTCGAGCACGCGCCGCGTATTGCCGGGATAACAGAAAGATACGTCCCGGAATTCGACTCCCCGCTGGATCGGCCGGGGCGCGGGCAGAGCGTTCGGCTTGGAGCGGATGGTCGGCTTCATTTCAAAGAACGCCAGCAGATCGGTGACAAAGAGCGCCTGATCTCCGATGCCAGCCAAGGTGGAAAAAATCTGCTGAATGTTATTGCTGGCCTGCAGAATAGCTCCGGTCAAAAATGTCAGCGTACCGATGCTGAGCTGGCCTTGGACCGTGCGCCAGATCACGAATACATAGGCCGCGTAGTATCCCATGGTGCCGATCATCGACAACAGGGCGCCGGCAATCAGCTTGCGCCGGGATAAATCGACGTTCTCGTCGTAAATTTCATCCGACAGACGGGTGAATCGCTCGGACAAGAAATCCTTCAGCCCGAAAAGCTTGAGCTCTTTCGCCGCTTCCTTGCTTCCACCCAGGATCCGCAAATAATCGAGTTGCCGGCGGATCGGCGTCTGGCGAAAATTTTTGGCATAGCCCAGGAAGGCAAAGTGGCTCTCCCCCAGAAACGCCGGCAGCACTCCAGCGATCAGCAGCAGCATCAGCCAGGGGGAAAATAACATGATGGAAATCGAAAGCGTGAGCGTAGTAATCGCCTGCTGCACCAGACGGCCAAAGGCCTGGATCATCACCAGTCGGTCGGTGGCCTGCACCCGCGCCCGTTCCATGCGGTCGTAGAAAACCGGATCCTCGTAGGCGATAAGATCGAGGCTGGCTGCGTGATTCATTACTCGAATGCTGACGTAACGCGTGTATTTGTCCGCCAAAAGCGAATCGGAATAGTCGATGGTGCGGGCCAGAAAGCTGTTGAGAACTGCAACCGAAAATTCCGCCGCGACCAGCCACCAAAAGCCCGGTCCCACCCGCTGATGCGCCGAGATCGCATGAACAATGCCGTCGATAATCAGCTTGGTAATCCAGAGCAGGAGAACCGGAAGCAGGGAAGAAAAGACCCGGGAAACCAACCCGAAAATAACCACTCCCGGTCCCGAATCCCACACAATTTTCAGAACAGCGGGAACATTGCGGAGCGCGGAGATGCGCTCCTGCCATCCTCCCCAGAAATTTCGCCGTTCCGTCATTTTACTGGCCTGCTCGCTGGCTGCCGTCTATCAGCGGGTACGTTACTGGACGGGCGAAAGTCTCGAAAAGAGTGTCTAGAAGTATGACAGCCTCGCCCCAATGAATGCAACGGCCCACACAGAAGATGCCGAAAGCCGCCCCAAGGTTTGTGGGCCAGGGTTTGTCACTGAAGCGCTTCTCCGAGGCGCCCCGGCCGCAGATCTACGAACCAAAGGGAGGGGTCCAGCACGGAGACGTCGCCAGCGGCTGTGTTACGCTAAATCAAGCTTTCACGGATGGACATCACCAATGAAACTGCCACATTCGAACGACGCGACTGTGATCCTGGCAAAACCTGTTCAAGGCATCCGCCAGACCATTCTGCTCCTCTCTATTACTACAGCCTTACTTTCTGCTAACAGCGTTGGCCAAAATGCGAGAGCGCCTCAGCAAGCGCAGAATCATCCTAACCAAAGTGGAGAAGCTCGCGGGAAATACATTGTTGAGGATCTTTCGCGCTGCGGCCAGTGCCACACGCCCCGCGACGACAAAGGCAATCCGGATCGCAGCCGATGGTTGCAGGGAGCGGCTGTGTGGCTTAAGTCTGCAGAGCCCGTGGGCGATTGGCCGCTTCAGGCTCCCAGAATCGGCGGAGCGCTGCCCGGCACGGATGAAGAAATGGTCAAGCTTCTGACGACGGGAGTCTGGAACACCGGCAAATACTTGCGCCCGCCGATGCCGCAATTCCGCATGACTCGAGAGGACGCTGAGGCTGTTATCGCCTATCTTAAGTCCGTCCAACCCGGATCGAAATAATATTGCAGTTTGAAGTGGAACTGCAAGATGTCGACCCAATCTTGATCCAATAATCGATCGGATAATTAAAAGAGCGCTGCTGTGGGAGCCAGGTCCTCCAAAGAACCGGACGTGATTGTGATTGGAGCGGGAGCGGCTGGAATCTCGGCTGCTCTTGCCTTGCATGAAGCAGGTCTAGCGGTCACCATCCTCGAAGCCCGGGACCGCATCGGCGGTCGCATTTTCACCGTCCATGATCCTGAACTGAGAGCCCCAATTGAACTTGGCGCGGAATTTATCCATGGCCGGCCTCGCGAACTTTGGGATCTCCTTACCAGCCACAAGATCGCAATCACCGAAACCGACGGAGACCACTGGTGCGCCGAAGACGGTCAACTAAGACTCTGCGACTTTTTCCCCGACGTCGACAAGATCCTGAATAAGATGGACGGTCGTAAGCCAGATCAATCCTTTTCGGACTTCCTGAAAGACTACGAATCAAAGAAAAAAAATACCCGTCGAGAGAAGCGCGCCAGCGTCTGGGCGACAAATTACATTACTGGCTTTAATGCCGCCGATCCTGCACTGGTTGGCGTCCACTGGCTGGTAAAGGGCATGCGGGCCGACGAGAAGATCGAAGGAGAACGCACCTTTCGCGCCGCCCACGGATATACCGACTTGATTCGAATTTTTCAGCAACAGTTGAGCGACAGCGAGGTTGTGGTTCATGCCAAGAGCGTGGTTGAGAAAGTAACCTGGCGTCCGGGTCATGTTGAAGTTGCCACCCGGTGCCCGCAAGGAACCACCACATTCTCCTCCCCGCGCGTACTGATCACGGTCCCGCTTGGAGTCCTGCAGGCACGCCCGGACGACAATGGCGCCATTCACTTTGATCCTGTTCTGCCGCCAGGGAAACAAAATGCAATCCGCGGCGTGATGATGGGGAAGGTGATTCGCGTGACGCTCCGATTCCGTGAACGTCTCTGGGAAAAACTTCCGAAGTCGCGGACGGCCCATTCTAAGTCCGATTCCAAAACGTTGGACGAATTGAGCTTTCTTTTCTCTCACGACGACTATTTTCCGACCTGGTGGACAACCATGCCACAGAAGTTGCCTTTCCTCATCGGGTGGGCGCCATTCCACTGTGCCGAGCGGCTCTCCGGTAAGAACGATTCATTCATCGTGGAACAAAGCATAGCGACGCTCCACCGTTTGTTAGGCGTGAGTACGCAGGAGATTGAAAGTCTGCTACAGCACACATACTTTCACGACTGGCAGACGGATCCGTTCTCGCGCGGCGCGTATAGCTACGGAAAAGTCGGGGAAGAGAAAGCCAACCAGGCGCTGGGTGAGCCTGTCAGTGGAACGCTTTTCTTCGCCGGCGAAGCGACCGACGTCAGTGGCCACAACGGAACGGTCCAGGGCGCAATCGCCAGCGGCAAGAGGGCGGCCAGTGAGATCGGGAAGGCCGCCGGGCGTAGTATCCCCCATCATTAAGTACGCATAGGTTCGAATGTAGAAGGGTTCGGATGTCGATCGCCAAATGTCGATCGCCACACTTGACGGTCTCCTGAGCCGCTGCTAGATTTCAGTGCTACGGGTCACGATTAGAGGGGTGTTGCGCTGAACCGGCCAGGGAACGGTCGCAATCTGAGTGATCTTCGCGCCGCGGAAGTCATTCGCGGCGAAGTCAGCCGCCGCGAATTCCTGGTGCGATGCGGTCAGGGCGCCTCCACTGCGCTGCTGGCGCCCAGTCTCTCCAGTTTTAGTTTCTCGGCTGGAATTCCTTCCACGGCAGTGCCCTCCGGCGCTTTGCCTTCTGACGGCGTATTCCATCTGCGTCCACACTATCGGGCGGCGAGGTCTCTAGAGGCCACGCTGCTCAAGACCGAGGCGGGCTCAGACGAATTCATCACCGAAAAATATCACGATCAGATTGCAGCGACGCTTGCGGAGTGGAGTGCGAGCTGGCTTGGATCTCCGGGGGAAATGCAGCCGATAGAAAAAGCTCTGGCCGCGGATTTTTCGGGTTCGTCACCCTTGCCGGTTGAATCGCGAATGGTGCGTGCTGGTTCGCCGGTCGAAGTCCACAAAATAAAATTCTCCAGCGAGAGCACTCTCGGACGAAGCTTATTTACGCGGGAGCTCCTGTCATCGATGAGCGGCTTTTCTAAATTGATAATCGCGGAGTTTCAGGTTACCAGCATTGCAGCGGACTCGATCTCGTCTCCAATAATTCCCGATCGGCTGAAGACCCGTATCCGGTATGAGTTGGTCGGCACAGGAAGCGGGTCCTATCGTGAGCAGCGAGTGGGGTATTGGGAATTGGACTGGGTCCCGTCATCTTCTCTCGAAGCGGGCGAATTCTGGATCGCGCAATGGCGGTGGCTTGAAGAAACCAGAAGCCGCAGCGTAGCCCCGGCATTCTTAGATATTACGAGCGCGGCGTTCGCTGAAAATGCTTCGTATGCGGCACAGATGACCCGGGGCACCGACTACTGGAGAACGGTTCTCGATGGCGCGTGCGGCATCGACATCTACGGACACAATGGTGTTTCCGCGGCTGACATCGATAATGATGGCTTCGACGACCTATACATCTGCCAGCCCGCGGGTCTCCCCAACCGGCTTTATCGGAATCGAGGAGATGGAACGTTCGAGGACATTACCGAGATTTCCGGACTCGGCCTTCTCGACAATACGGCGTGCGCTCTTTTTGCCGACTTGGACAACGACGGGCTCCAGGATGTAATTGTGGTGCGCGCCAACGGGCCGCTCTTGTTCTTGAATCAAGGCGGCGGCAAGTTTCGTCAGAAGCCGAACGCGTTTCGATTTGCTTCTCCTCCGCAAGGAACTTTCACCGGTGCGGCAGTTGCCGATTACGATCGCGACGGCTGGTTGGATATTTATTTCTGCCTTTACGCGTATTACCAGGGAACCGATCAATATAAGTATCCCGTGCCCTACTACGATGCCGAGAACGGTCCTCCGAATTTCATGATGCGCAATAACCGGGACGGGACGTTTCGCGATGTTACGGCAGAAGCGGGGCTCAACGCGAATAACACGCGCTACAGTTTTTGCTGTGGATGGAACGACTACAACAAAGATGGCTGGCCCGATCTTTATGTGGTGAACGATTTCGGGCGGAAGAATTTGTATCGCAACCATGGCGATGGGACGTTCACCGATGTGGCTCCGCAGGTCGGGGTTGAGGATGTGGGCGCTGGCATGAGCGTCGGCTGGCTGGACTATGACAACGATGGCGCTGAAGACCTTTACGTTGCGGATATGTCGACCGCGGCTGGGGAGCGCGTATCCATGCAGGATATCTTCCAGCAGCGCGCCCCGCAGAAACTTCGAGCGCTCTACCAGAAACACGCGATGGGTAATTCATTGTTCCATAACGCCGACGGAACTTTCGAGGATCGAACGAGCGCCGCCGGAGTCGGGATGGGGCGCTGGTCGTGGTCGAGTGAGGCTTTCGATTTTGACCATGACGGATTTCCCGATCTTTATATCGCGAATGGCATGGTTTCCGGGCACTCCGGCCAGGACCTGAATAGTTTTTTCTGGCGGCAGGTGGTGGCTCGTTCGCCGCTGAAGGCAGAGCCTTCGCAGGACTACGAACAAGGATGGAGCGCGATTAATGAATTGATCCGCAGCGACGGAGCATGGAGCGGTTTCGAGCGAAACGTTTTTTATGTAAATAATCGTGACGGAACGTTTTCGGATGTTTCCGGTGCGGTAGGACTGGACTTTGTCGAAGACGGCAGATCGTTTGCCCTGGCGGATTTCGATCAGGACGGGCGGATGGAAGTGCTGCTGAAGAATCGCAACGCTCCGCAGTTGCGCCTGTTGAAGAACATGATCGAGGAGCTGCCACCGGCGATAGCGTTTCGCCTTCGCGGGACGAAAAGCAATCGCGACGCCATAGGCGCCACAGTGACCATACAGAGCAAAGCCGGCAAACAGAGTCGCCTGCTGCAGGCGGGTTCGGGATTTCTGGCGCAACACAGCAAGGAATTGTTGTTCGGCTTGGGGGAAGAAAAAACTGCGGTGTCCGCCTCGATCCGCTGGCCGAGCGGACTGGCGCAGGAACTCCGGGAACTTCCGTTGAACCACCGGATCTGGGTGGAGGAAGGATCGGAGAAGCTGCGGATTGAGCCCTTCATGCAATCAGTGCGCGGCGCTGTTGCCGTTGCCTCGGCGCAGGGAAGCGAATCGCTCCCAACCGGAGTCGAAACCTGGTTGCTCACTCCGATTGCGGCGCCTGATTTTTCTCTTCCGGACTTATCGGGAAAAGTTCGGAGCCTTTCCGGTTTGCGCGGCAAGAATGTGCTGCTTAACTTCTGGGTTGCATCATCGAAAGATTGCCAGGACACTTTGGAAGTATTAGAGCGAGCGCACGCAAAGTGGGTGCGCGGTCTTCAAGTGATTTCTGTGAACCTCGACGATCGCGCCGACGCCGAATCGATAAGGGCGCTGGCCCGAGAACATAGACTGACCCTGCCCATACTTCTCGGGTCGGATGACGTATCAGCGGTGTACAACATCCTCTACCGATCTCTGTTTGACCGCCATCGCGATCTCAGGCTGCCAACGTCGCTCCTGATCGATGAGAACGGGGAGATCGTAAAGCTCTACCAGGGATCGCTGAACGCGGAGCGCGTCGAGCAAGATTTTCGTAATATTCCCCGCAGCGATGCGGAGCGACTCAGGAGGGCGCTGCCTTTTCGGGGAGTCTCGGAGGATTTCGAGTTCGGACGCAACTATCTTTCGCTCGGATCGCAGTTTTTTCAGCGAGGGTATTTCGATCACGCTGCGATGGCGTTCGAGCGGGCTGTGCGCGAAAATCCCGCGAGCGCTGAGGCTTACTACGGACTGGGCAGCGCTTACTTGAAGCAGCAGAAAAAAGTTCAAGCTCGGGAAAGTTTTGAGCGTGCGAGTCAGTCGCAGGCCAGCTATCCCGACACTCTGGCGAATGCGTGGAATAATCTAGGTCTGATCGCCACCGAGGAGGCCGACACCGCTGAAGCCATTCGTTGTTTTCGAGAGTCGCTCAAACATAACCCGAATCATCTGATTGCGCTGACCAATCTGGGCAACGCGTATCGCTTGCAGAAAAGCTGGAGCGATGCGCGCCAGACTTTTGAACGCGCCCTCGAACTAAGCCCCGCGGATGCTGACGCGAATTATGGTTTGGCAATGGTGTACGCACAGGCCGATGATACTGCGCAGGCTTACGAATATCTGGAAAGGGCATTGAAATCCCGGCCCGGTTATCCGGAAGCACTGAATAATTTGGGAATACTTTATCTGCGGACGGGACGCAGGGACGAAGCGGTTGCCAGCTTCGAGGAGTGTGTCCGCGCGGCTCCCGCGTTCGATCAGTCTTATCTCAACCTCGCCAGGATTTACAGTTTGGAAGGGGGTGTGGACAAAGCACAGAGTGTGCTTCTGAGACTCCTGAAGCAGCATCCCAATCATGCGGTTGCGCAGAGTATGCTGGCACAGCTTGCCAAGTGATCACCGATCCATTGCGAACCGTATTTCAAACGGCTAAAATTCCCGACGGCAGCGCGACTGCTAATGTTTCCTATATGGGGCGTTTTGTTTTCATCTCGACCGGCGCGCTTTTCCTGTGGGCTCTGGCTTTAGCGTCGGTGATTCACGGGCAATACGTTGTTGCGCGATCGAGCGGGGAACAACAAGAGCAGAATCAAGCTAAGCCGTCGGGCACGACTGCCGCGACGTTGCAGGGTGTAGTCAGGGATGCCGCTGGCCACGCGGTCCCAGACTTAGAGGTAGTCCTGCAGAGTGAAGACGAAGGAAAAGATAAAGACAAGAGTCAGATAAAAGAAGCCTCCCGAATCGCGACTGTCCGCACCGATACCGACGGGGGCTACCGCTTTTCCGGAGTTGTTCCGGGAGGTTACTCGCTGCGAGCCGAAAAGCCGGGTCTCGGCAAGGCCGCTTCCGGGATCTTTATGCTCGCGCCGGCCGAATCCAGGACAGTCGATTTTATTCTTGAGCCGGTTGGGACGATTCAGCAAGCGGACGCAGCGGCTCCTCCGGATTTTTTCGATGAGCCTCACTTTACCGTGGCCGGGGTCACGGATACGACAAACTTAGGTGGCCACGGTTCCGACATCGTAGTGCGAAGCCGGGAGGCTCTCGCGCAGGCGACGGCATCCATGGCGAAAGACCCAACCGAAGCATTGGCGCATAATTTTTCAAACCCGGCAAACGAAACACTTCTTCGGGAAAATCTGGAGCGCCAGCCAGACGACTTCGAAGCGAATCGCCGACTCGGAAAGATGTTGGTCGATAACGCAAGGGCGCGAGAAGCAATTCCGTACTTGGAACGCGCCGTTCGGCTGGAGTCTCGCGATTTTGACATCGGGTACGAACTGGCTGTTGCCTATGCCGAAGTGGGGGATGGCGGACGTGCGCGAAGCAATGCGCAGGCTTTGCTGGCTGCGCCGGAGCGTTCCAGTCAAGAAGCCGCTGAACTGCATCATCTGCTCGGCAAGGTTGCAGAAAAATCAGGTGACGCTTTACAGGCGGTTCACGAATATCAGCGCGCAGCCGAGATGAATCCGAGCGAGGCCAATCTTTTTGATTGGGGGACGGAATTGTTGACCCACCACGCCGCTGAGCCGGCGATCCAGGTGTTCACCAAGGGGAGTGGTAAGTTTCCAGGTTCCGTCCGCATGCGGGCCGGCCTCGGCGCGGCCTATTACTCCTTGGGTTCTTACGATAAGGCGGCGCAGATTTTGTGCGAAGCCTCAGACCTGAATCCTGAGGATCCCAACCTTTACCTCTTTATGGGGAAGATGGAATCCGTCGAGAGTACTTATTCCCCGGCGATTGCGGAGCATCTGGCGCGCTTCGCCCGGCTGCAACCACAGAACGCGATGGCTGATTACTTGTACGCGGTGAGTTTGTACCGGGGACGCAAGTCAGCGGATGACTTAGGCACTCTGAATGAAGTCAAGTCGCGCTTGCAGAAGGCCGTCGAACTCGATCCTAAGCTGAGCCTCGCGTACTTGCAGTTAGGCATTGTTTACTCCGAGCGGAAAGATTTTCCCAAAGCGATCTCCGCTTACGAGCATGCCATTCGGATCTCTCCGGAGATGGAGCAGGCGCACTATCGCCTGGCACAGGCCTATCGTCAGTCCGGCGAGAGCTCGAAAGCGCACGCAGAAGTGCTGCTTTACCAGCAGATATCGCAGGAAAAAACCGAGGAGACCGAGCGTCAACGGCACGAGCTTCAGCAGTTTGTTTTTCAGATGCGCGACGGAGCGCCCAACTCGCAATAACGACATTCGCCTAATTCGCAGCCCGAGATCGTGCGCTAAAAATTAAGCCTCAAAGCAAACTGAACCAGACGCGGGTTGTTGACTGTGTTATTCACCACGCCGAAACTCGAGGGAGTATTGATGTCCTGCTCTCCGCTGTCGCTAGCACCGTTCAAAAAGAATTGGGCGTGATTGAAAAGATTGAAGAACTCAGCCCTGAATTGCAGATTCATGGCCTCGCGGAACGGTAAAGGAAAGTCTTTGATGATCGAGAAATCCGTGTTGACGAAACGAGGGCCATAGACCGGCGCGCGGACTGCGGTTCCAAGTTCACCGGCCGGGGCTTTGGCGAAAGCACAGGGATTGAACCAATATTGAAGTGTATGGATCTTCGTCGGGCAACCTGTTTGGCCGCCTTCGTCGCCGGCCTGGTTCGGATCCCCCACTTGGTTCGGACGTTGAAAGCTGTTTCCGTTGTAGGAGAAGTCCACGCCCGCTTCCCCGCCGCTGTCGACCACGAACAGAGGGAAGCCGGAAGTCGCTCTTTCGATCAAATCCACTTGCCAATGTCCCAGGATCGCGTTGGTGGTCCCGCTCCAGTTTCCACCATATTTCTTGCCTTTGCCGAATGGCAGATCGTAGAGGATGCTGGCGGTAAAACTGTCATTGAGGTTCAGTTGCGACAAGCCCCAATCTAGTTTCGCCGTGCCGGGCAATGGGTAATAAACTGCGCCGGGATTGGTGCCGAGTCCATCCGACAGCCCGGTATCGAAATTGCGGGAATAGGTATAGCCGATCAGGGCGTAGAGGCCATGCCGGGCGCTCTTGGTTTCGGCCTTGACTTGCAGAGAATCATAGCGGGCGGCGCCGACGCTGTTGTTGGCATCGACGCTCTGGAAGAATCCGCCGAAAGGCTGGTTCGCGGTGTAAGGGAAGTTTCCGAAGCCGCAGCCCAGCGTGTAGCCGGGGGTGAAGTTGGAGCCGCCGGTGCAGGCGCTGGGATTATTAAGGTTCTCGTTGAAATTACCCACCAGAATGTGCGCGGTGCGCGAGCCGGCGTAGCCTACCGTCAAAACAACATTGCCCGGCAACTGGTGCTCTACGTTGAGATTGAATTGCTGAATGATCCCCTGTTTGAAGTTGCGGTTCTCCGACTGTATGGTGCCCGTATAGAGCAGAGGATTTACCGGCGAACTCAAGACCGCGCCGCCCGGGACGGGCGTAGAAGATGGCGTGCCAGCCGCGACCAGGAAGCCGTTGGAAAGACCGCAGCCGGTGCTGGTGGGAGTGGCGCAAAGGCCGAAAACGTCGACCTCCGCAAAATACGGAGGATTCTGCCACAATCCTTGACCGCCCTGATTCCAGGCCGAATCATGAACGATGCCGTAGCCTCCGCGAACCGCGGTCTTCTCACTGCCCATCGGTTTCCACGCGAATCCGATACGCGGTTCCAGAGCAGTCTTGTCAAATTGGATGCCGACTCTCCCGTCGGTAATAACGCAGGTCGTGCAGCCGGCGATTCCCGGACTGCCTTTGGGAACATACCAGGTAAGGTTCTGCACGTCGTAGTTGGCCTGCCGGTTGGCCTCTTCCGTTTCCGGCGTCGCGAGCGCCCAGGCAAATCCCAGATTCAATGTCAGATTAGGGCTCACCCGCCAGTTGTCCTGCACGAAGGGACGAAACAGTTTCCAGCGCCGGCCGGTCGTGGCGCCCAGAAAGGTCTGGTCGTGCGCCCCAAAAACCCCCATGCTGCCGAGGAGCAGGTCGGCAATGTTGTCCCCGGTCTCCGTGCCGAAATTGACCACGTAGCCGTCCTGGAACGCGTTATTTCTTACATTCATTTCCTCGGCGCGGAACGTTAATCCAGTCCTGATCTCGTGTTTGCCTTTGACCACCTCGATCGTATCCGAAAGCGAATAAACATTGGTCCCGCCTTGATAGGGAGCATATCCGCGATCACCGATGGAAAAGTAGGCGGACATCTGGAACGAGGTGAGACCGCAGCTTTCGCATTCCTGCGGCGACTGATTCAGGCTGGCGGGATAGCCGGTGACGGCGTCGCAAGCGCTGGCCAGATCTGCGCCCGGAATGCCAAGCTTCGCGGCTTCGCAGGTGCCGGTTCCGTAGGACAGAATGTGATTGAAGATGCGGTTGTAACCGGCGGTGGCCTGATTGATCAGGTTCGGAGAGAAGACGTGGGTTTCCGTGACCACTGCATTGCGCCCGTGGTTTTCAATATGCTGGTTACTTCCGAACGCGTTGGCTTCCGACCAGGTTGGCGAACCGCCGGGGACGAAGTTTGTAGCCTGATCGTAGCTGAAGCGGCCAAAGACAGAGTCTTTGCTGGAAAAATTGTGATCGACGCGGACGTCCCAGGTTCCTTCGTTGAGCTTCCTAGTCGGCTGGTTTTCGTAATTGAATCCGGAAGCGGAGGCGTTGGGCGAAGGATAAAGCTGAACCACTTTTGCGGCGATCGGATTGACCAGCGAGCCCGGAATTGTGGCGCAAGCCTGTCCGGGTGCCTGCATGCCGGTGGCTAAATTTACCGGCTCGGGTGTTTTAGTGTTGGGCACGCACTGAAATGGCGCGCCGCCTGCGTACGGATTGACGGGAACGATTCCCAGCGGATCGCTGCTGAAATCGTAGTCGCGGGCGGCGTCGAACGGCGTGGTTTGTCCAGGCGTAGGTACAAACCCGGTGAAGGGAACTCCCTGACGCTGCATCTTAGCCTGATAATCCAGGAAGAAAAATGTTTTGTCTTTCTGGATCGGTCCGCCCAGCGAACCGCCGAACTGGTTCAGATTAAATTTCTGTTTCGAGGTAAAGAAATACCGGGTCGCATCGAGATCGGTGTTGCGAAAGAATTCAAACAACGACCCGTGAAACTGGTTCGAACCAGATTTCGTGGTCACCAACACGGTGGGACCGGCGCGCTCTCCGTACTCGGCCGAGTAGTTATAAGTGAGAACCTTGAACTCCTGGATGGCGTCGATCTCGGAAAAAATCGCAATTCCGCCTTCATCCAACTGATTGTTGTCGTTCCCGTCGAGCAACCAATCGGTCTCCTGCTCGCGTGATCCGCCAGAGGAAAGCGAGAATGATCCGCGCGTGGCCGCCTCGCTGCTGGCGGCGCTGGTGAAGAAGCTCACGGGGCTGGTGGAGGAGGTTGTGCCTGGCGTCAAGGTTGCGAGCTGGACAAAGTTGCGGCCGTTCAACGGCAGGTCCGCGACCTGTTCTGAAGTGATGACTTGCCCCAGAGAAGGGTTCGTAGTTTCGACAGCGACTTCAGTCGCACTGACCTCGACGGTGGAACTCACGGATGCGGGCGAGAGAGCAAAATCGACTTCACGATGTTCATCGACTTGCAGCCGAATATCTTTTTGTTCGTTGGTTTGAAAACCCGGCGACTGTACTCGAATCGTGTATTGCGAAACCGGCAGCAAGGGGATGAGGTAGTACCCTGACTCATTGGTCTTGGTTTCTCGAGAAAGACCGGTTCCCTGGGAGATGGCCTGTACCGTGGCTCCGGAAACGACTGCGCCTGCTTTGTCGGACACGGTGCCTGAAAAACTGCCGTTCGCTTGTCCACTCGCTAAGGGAGCAATGCAAAAAATAAATGAACACAAGAGTACCGCAAGCAACGTCTGATTTCTCAGCATCGTACCTCTTTTGGCGACCCGTATCGGATGACCGACACGGCATCCTTGAAGTCGAATGAAAACTGATCCAGGGTTCGGGCCGTAGAGAGGGCTTATAAATGGCAGGGACTTACGAAGTCAAGACTTTTCCGTGCTGCCAAACGTCTTCGCGCCGCCAAATTTCCAAAGCGGCATAGAAAAAAAACCACAGCGAAGTACTTCGGCATAAGACGCTGCGGAATTTTTCTCAACTTACTTTGCAATATACTCCCATTCCCAGTCGTTAGTTCGGTTTCGGCTGACTCGCGACGGCGAGTTATTTCGCCACTTTGGCTATGTAGAATAACTGCAAGAAAAACGAATGAGGCCTCGCCGCATCGGCATCACTCGCCATAGGGAACCCAGATATTTTTTATCTGAGCCGCATGTTGCAAATACCACCGGCCTTCCCCTTGCTTGGCATCGAACCAATCGATGTTACGGCCTTCATTGGTGAAAACCTGTTTCAGATTACCCACGGAAAAAGACTTCGCGGCTGCCGCGCTTGCTTCATCCCTGAAACACCAGATCGCATCCACGTCATCGTGTTCGGCGACGGTCTTGAGCAGTTGAGAAGCACTTCCTGTGACCATGTTCACTGCGCCATCGGGCAGATCACTGGTGTCAAAAATCTGGTACAAGTCTCCGACCACAAGTGGATAACGTTCGGAAGGAATCACGACAGTAGTATTTCCCACGGCCAGCACTGGCAAGACAAGCGACAACAACCCTAAGAGCGGCGCGTCGTCGGGGCAAATGATTCCGACCGTTCCGATCGGTTCATTCATCGCGATGGCAATTGTTCTTGAAGGAGGACTGTGCACCGCGCCATCAAATTTGTCGGCCCACGCCGCATAAGAAAAAATTCGCTCAATACTGGCAGTGACCTCATGGGCCGCTTGACTATCTCCGACCACCGCCGCCAGCCGCTGAACGATTTCTTCCTGGCGAAGCGAAAGATTTTCCGCCATGTAAAAGAGAACTTGCGCACGATTATGCGCCGTAGTCCTGGCCCATCCCGCCGCTTTACGAGCTGCTGCAACCGCGTTCCGAATGTCTTTACGATTGCCCAGCGGCGCTTCCCCGAGCAACTCGCCATGGCTGCCATGGACTTCGAAGCTGTAACCAGAATCTGGTCGCGCCTGTTTGCCACCTATGTAGAGCTTCACGGTACGATCGATTGCAATCGACGGCGCTCGTCCATCGGGTAAATTTTCAGAGACCGGCTTACCGCTGTGCCGCACAGGCGCACGCTGAAACCACGCTGCTTCGAGATATTCAAACAGGCCTTCGCGCCCACCTTCGCGGCCAAACCCACTTTCGCGATAGCCTCCGAATCCGCAGGCGGCGTCGAACATATTCGTGCAATTCACCCACGCCACTCCGGCCTTAATCTGCGCGGCGACTTGCAGCGACACATTGACGCTCTCGCTCCACACGCACGCCGCCAGGCCATAGGCCGTGTTGTTGGCGAGTTCGACCGCCTCAGCGGGTGTGCGGAAAGTCATCGCGGCCAGCACCGGCCCAAAAATCTCCTGCTGCGCCACCACTGACGCGGGATGCACATTACTCAACAGCGTGGGAGGAAAGTAAAGTCCACGCGATGGCATTTCCATCTGTGGCTGCCAGCAAGTCGCGCCCTCCGCAATTCCTTGATCGACGAGGCGACGAATGCGTTCCAGTTGCACGGGAGCGACGATAGCTCCGATATCGACGCTCTTATCCAGCGGTGAACCGATCCGCAGCGTGCCCATGCGGTGGCGGATTTTATCCATCAGCGTCTCCGCGATGCTCTCCTGCATCAGCAGGCGCGAGCCGGCGCAGCAGACTTGTCCCTGATTCAGCCAGATTCCATCCACCAGCCCTTCCACCGCGCTATCCAGATCGGCGTCTTCAAAAACGACAAAGGGTGACTTGCCGCCTAACTCCAGAGAAAGTCTCTTGTGACTCGGAGCAGTGGCGCTGCGAATGGCGCGTCCGACTTCGGTGGAACCGGTGAATGCAATTTTGTCGACGCCGGGATGTTTTACTAGCGCTTCACCCGTGGAACCGTCGCCGGTTACGATGTTGACCACACCCGCCGGCAGGCCGATCTCCTGGCAAATTTCCGCGAACGCAAGAGCGGTTAAAGGAGTGAACTCCGCCGGCTTCAGGACCACCGTGTTTCCGGTTGCTATAGCCGGCGCAATTTTCCAGGCCAACATAAGCAGTGGAAAATTCCACGGAATGATTTGTCCCACAACTCCGCAAGCTACATATCCTGGGAACTCGGCGTCCAAGAGTTGAGCCCATCCCGCGTGATGATAGAAATGACGAGCGGCGAGCGGGATATCGATGTCGCGGCTCTCGCGAATCGGCTTCCCATTGTCGATGGTTTCAAGCACAGCTAGCCGCCGCGAGTGTCGTTGAATGGCGCGGGCCATGGCATACATGTATCGAGCGCGCCGATGCGGAGTCAGAGATTGCCATTCCGAAAATGCATTTCGCGCAGCCATAACCGCGGCGTCGATATCCGCCGCCGATCCCTGAGCAATCTGCGCGATTAGTTCTCCGGTCGCCGGATCAATGGTTTCAAAAACTGCGCCCGCGATTGGTTCTCGCCATTCACCGTTGATGAAGTGGCCGAATCGCCGCCGATGACGATCGAGCCAGAGCAGGGCCTCCTTGGGATCCTCGGGCGCCGGACCATATTCCATGGTGACGAATTTCTCAGCAATGCTCATTTGATTTTTTTTCTTACTTGTACCTACCGTACTTACGCCCGGCCGCTACGCCATCGGATGCCTGTAATCCGCGGAGTAACGGCCCGTCGCGCAGTGTTCCAACTGCCGTTCAATGTCGTTCAGCAGTCCGCTGGCCCCGAAGCGAAAAAGTTCGGCTTTCATCCATGGCGTTCCCAGTTCTTCTTTCATGAGCGCCAACCATTCGGTAGATTGTTTCGCAGTGCGAATTCCTCCAGCCGGTTTGAAACCAACCGCCATTCCTGTTTCCTGTGCGTACTCGCGGATCGCCCGCGCCATGACCAAACCGACGGGAAGAGTCGCGTTGGTCGATTCTTTGCCGGTCGAGGTTTTGATGAAATCCGCGCCCGCCATCATCGCAACGAAGCTGGCGCGAGCCACGTTGCGCAGCGTGAGCAAATCGCCAGTGCCAAGAATCGCTTTCATGTGACGGTCGCCGCAGGCTCGCTTGAATTCCGCCACCTCATCGTAAAGCTCCTGCCACTTGCCACCAAAAACATGCGCGCGGGTGATCACGATATCGATCTCATCCGCCCCCGCTTCGACCGACCGCCGAATCTCGCCCACCCGCTCCTGCATGGGAGACAAGCCTGCGGGAAATCCAGTCGAAACCGCCGCCACTCGAACTCCACTCCCCGCGAGAGCGCGCACCGCGGTCTCAACGAAGCGATGGTAAACGCAAACCGCTGCAACCTTGATGTTGAGATCTTCGATTTGAAGCTGTTTTAAGATTTCACGCTGAATCGGTAGCCGAGCTTTCGCGCAAAGCCGGCGCACTCGATCTTCGGTGTCGTCCCCGGAAAGTGTGGTCAGGTCCATGCATGAGATGGCCCGAAGAAGCCACGCTGCTTGCCATTCTTTCTTCACCGTCCGGCGTGCCGCGTGAGTTTGCGCGCGGCGCTCAACCGCGCTGGTATTAACGCGAACTTCCTTGACCCAGTCGAGATTCAGGGGCATGCCGCGGTTGGAAAGCAAAGGCTGACCAAAGAGACTGGCGATGGGCGCTGCAGTCTGCGTACGTGTGTCCGCGGTCACTCCAGGCCGGTGGTTCGCCACGTCGTAGGAGATCTTGCGATCGTCGGACACGTATTGCATTGTACGGCAGAAGGTCAGCCGTCCGCATTTTTCTGCTATAGTTTCGTTCCTCGGAGGTCCCAACATGCCGCGAATCGTGCGCTGTGCCCTGATCCAAGCCAGCAACGCCGTTAGCACCGAGCGCCCCCTCGCTCAGATTAGAAAAGCCATGATCGACAAACATCTGAAGCTGATTGAACAGGCGGCGCGCAAGAAAACACAGATCCTCTGTTTGCAGGAACTTTTCTACGGCCCTTATTTTTGTGCCGAACAAAACGCTCGCTGGTATGAACTCACGGAGAAAGTTCCGGATGGTCCCACGGTGCGCCTGATGCAGAAGCTTGCCGCTAAGCATCGCATGGCGATCATCGTTCCGGTTTACGAGGAGCAAATGCCCGGCGTGTATTTCAACACCGCGGCGGTTATCGACGCCGACGGGCGCTATCTGGGTAAATATCGCAAGCATCATATTCCGCATTGTCATCCCGGATTCTGGGAAAAGTTTTACTTCACTCCCGGCGACCTCGGTTACCCGGTATTCGAGACCAAGTATGCCCGCGTCGGAGTTTACATTTGCTACGACCGTCACTTTCCCGAGGGTGCGCGCATTCTGGGATTGAACGGCGCCGAGATCGTTTTTAATCCATCCGCCACGGTCGCCGGACTCTCAGAATATCTTTGGGAACTGGAACAACCTGCGCACGCCGTAGCCAATGGCTATTTCGTGGGCGCGATCAATCGAGTGGGAGTGGAGAAGCCTTGGAGCATCGGAGAATTTTACGGCAAGAGTTATTTCTGCAATCCGCGCGGGAAAATAATCGCCCAAGCCAGCCGCGATAAAGACGAAATCGTGGTGGCCGATCTGGATCTGGAAATGATCGCAGAGGTTCGCAAAGTCTGGCAGTTTTTCCGCGATCGTCGCCCCGATAGTTACGGTCCAATTACGTCGCAGACCGGCTCGGCGGCGGCGGCGGACTGATTTCTTTGCAACAGTTCGCGATGCCGTGTTCGTTCATGCAAAATCGAAGCTCGAAACTGGCCTATCGAAACGAGACTGCCGAATCTAATGCCCATCCCAGTCACCTCTTCCACGTCTTCGCTCCAAGCGCGAATCGAATCCAGTCCTCTCTACAATCCCGATCTCGCTCCGGTCAGCGCCGACCGCCGGACCTGGGGCACTTACAACTTCGCTGCCCTGTGGATATCGATGTCCGTCAATATCCTCACCTACATGCTGGCGGCGAGTCTGATTCAAGGCGGGATGAACTGGAAGCAAGCCGTGAGCACAATTTTTCTCGGCAATGTCATTGTGCTGGCTCCCATGCTTTTGAACTCACACCCCGGCGCGAAATATGGAGTGCCGTTCCCAGTGCTGGCTCGCGCTTCCTTTGGAGTGTTGGGTGCAAACATCGCGGCGGTCCTGCGAGCGCTCGTGGCATGCGGATGGTTCGGCATCCAAACCTGGATCGGAGGCGAGGCGATCAGCACCCTGCTGGCAACCCTCGCGCCGTCGTGGAAAAACTTCCCGCACTCAACCGCGGTTTGCTTTCTAATATTCTGGCTGATAAACCTCGCCGTCATTCTCTTGGGGATTGAATACATTCGAATTCTCCAGGGAATCAGCGCGCCGGTCCTATTAGGCGTTGGACTGCTCCTGCTGGGATGGGCATATCACGGAGCGGGCGGTTTTGGCCCAATGCTGGCCGCGCCCTCGAGGTTCAAAAACTTTGCAGACTTTCTAAAGTTCTTAGTTCCTGCGCTGAATGGAACTGTAGGCTTCTGGGCAACGGTCTCGCTGAACATTCCTGACTTCACCCGGTTCGCCCGAAACCAGCGAGAACAAATCATGGGACAGGCGCTTGCACTGCCAACTACCATGACTATGTATGCGTTCATCGGCATTGCCGTGACGTCGGCCACGGTGGTGATCTATGGCACCGCCATCTCTGACCCCGTGCAACTGCTCAGTCGTTTTCATTCTCCAGTTGCCGTGGCAATCTCGCTGATTGCGATTCTGCTCGCTACTCTGAACGTCAACATCGGCGCCAACGTCGTATCGCCCGCGAACGATTTCTCGAATCTGTGGCCGCGGAAAATCAGCTTTCGAACCGGCGGTGTGATTACCTGTTTGATGGGCATCGCTCTCATGCCCTGGAAATTGTTGGCCGATTACAACACGTTTATCCTGGGCTGGCTCGGCGGCTACGCAGCGTTTCTCGGGCCCGTTGCGGGCATCATGATCTGCGACTATTTCGTCATTCGGAAATGTTTCCTACAGGTGGAAGACCTATATCTTCGCGGAGGAATTTACGAGTACTCCGGAGGATTCAACTGGCGCGCGGTAATTGCGCTCGCGAGCGGAGCCGGAACAGCCCTCGTCGGCTTGGCCATTCCGTCCGTGCGCTTTTTATATGATTATTCCTGGTTCGTGGGATTCTTCGTTTCGTTCGCGGTCTATTATGCGACGATGAAAGTTCACCAACCGCGCATCTTGTCACCGATAGCACGTTCTTAGTTTCAGCGTTTTGTGCTCGCGGTTTTTCGAAACTCAGGCAGAACCTCGCGTTGATAAAGGTCGAGAGATTCTTCTTCGTCGCCGCACATTAAATACAAATTGAACTGTGTCACCCCGACACTCGCCAGCTTCCTCAGCTTCTCTTGATGAGCCTCAACCGGGCCGACCATGCAGAAGCGATCGACCACTTCGTCGGAAACAAAATTCGCATTACTGCTTTCGACGACGCAGTGGTGTTGATAATCATAATCACCTCGAGCCTGCACGTACGAAGTCAGCGCCGCCGGCAAATCCTCCGGCTTGTATTGGCGGATGAGATCCATCACGTGATTCGAAACCAACGCCGGGAACCAGCGCACGCGCTCGCGCGCCGCCGCCATATTGTCTGAAACCCACACCGGCGCCGCCGCCATCACCTCAATCTCGCTCATGTCGCGCCCCGCTGCCCGTGCTCCCTCCTTCACAAATCCCAGGCACCACTCGATCAACTCCGGATCGGCAAACTGCAAAATAATCCCATCGGCCACGCGTCCCGCCATTCCCAGAACCTTCGGCCCGTAGCCCGCGATCCAAACTCGCGGAGAAATCTTCGCCCAGCTGAGGCGCGTCGGTTGACCTTCGTATTCGATCTCAACTCCGCCGGTAAGATCGCGGAAGATTTTCACCGCCGTTTCTAACTGCGACCAGCTCACCGGTTTCTTGCCGAGCACGCGCCGCGAGCTGTCTCCGCGCCCAATGCCCAGTTCCATTCTCCCGCCGGAAATCAGATTCAGTGTGGCAAACAAACTTGAGGTCACCGTCAGATCCCGTACCGCTGGATTGGTCACTAGTGTGCCAAGACGCATGCGCTCCGTATTTGTGGCCATCAGAGTCAGCAGAGGATACGGGTCCATCCACAAAACATGGGAGTCGAACAGCCACCCGTACTCGAACCCGGCTGCTTCCGCTTGACGTGTCAAACCGACGATGCGCTCGACGGAAATGTCCGGCTTCATCGTGATCCCAAATTGCATGGCTGGCCCCCTTCAACGCTTCCGAAAATATGCAGAAGTGAAGTGCGGCAGTTTAGCATAGAATCCTTTTTTCAATTAACTGCCACTGGAGACTCGAATGGGCTTCGACACGATTATCGGCGGTGGATCGGTGGTGACCGCAACCGATACCTACGTCGCGGACGTTGCCATCACCGATGGTAAGATCGTCGCGATCGGCAAAGATCTGCCGCGAGAAAACGCCGGTCAGGTGATCGACGCTTCCGGGAAATATGTTTTTCCGGGAGGCATCGATGTCCACACTCATCTGGACATGCCATTTGGCGGCACCACCAGCGCCGACGATTTCGAAACCGGAACCCGCGCTGCTGCCTTCGGCGGAACTACCACGCTGATCGACTTCGCCATCCAATACAAAGGCCAGCCACTGCGCCAAGCTTTCGAAACGTGGATGGACAAAGCCTCAAAGAAGGCAGTTTGCGACTATTCCTTTCACTGCATCGTTACCGACATCGGCAATGGGCAACTGCAAGAAATGAATGCGCTCGTTGGCGAAGGTGTTACGAGCTTCAAACTTTTCATGGCGTATCCTGGTGTGTTTATGCTCGATGACGCCAGTATCTTTCGCGCTCTGCAAACCACGGCAAAAAATGGCGGACTAATTTGCATGCACGCCGAAAATGGCAGCGCCATCGACGTCATCGTGCAGCAGGCGCTGGCGGAAGGAAAGACAGCCCCGAAATATCACGCGCTCACTCGACCAACCACGGCGGAGGCGGAAGCTGTTTCCCGCGCGATCGCTTTGTCGGAGATGGCAGGCGCTCCCATCTACATCGTCCACTTGAGTTGCAATGAAGCGCTTGAAAAAGTGCGCGAGGCGCGCGACCGCGGACTTCCGGTTTATGCCGAAACCTGCCCGCAGTATTTGTATTTATCGATCGAAAACTTTGACGTTCCAGATTTCGAGGGGGCGAAATATGTATTTACTCCGCCACTGCGCGAAAAATGGCATCAGGAAAAATTGTGGAGCGGTCTGCAGCGCGATCATCTGCAAGTTGTATCGACTGATCACTGTCCATTCTGTTTCAAGGAGCAGAAGGAACTCGGACGCGGCGACTTCACCAAAATTCCGAACGGGGGCCCAGGCGTGGAACACCGCATGAGCCTGATCTACTCGGGAGGTGTGGCCGAGGGCCGTTTCAGCGTGAATCGATTTGTCGAACTTGTTTCGACAACGCCGGCCAAACTTTTCGGTCTGTATCCCCGTAAGGGAACGATAGCTGTGGGCGGCGATGCCGATATCGTGGTCTTCGATCCCAATCGAAAACACACCATCAGCGCCAAAACCCACCACATGCGCGTGGATTACTCGATGTTCGAAGGCATTGAGGTCACCGGCATGCCCGATGTCGTTCTCTCGCGCGGACGCGTCGTCGTGAATGGAGAGAAATTTCTCGGACACGCCGGGCAGGGAGAATTCCTGAAGCGTTCAACTTATTCGCAAATCAACGGCTAGCGTGGTGTTTCGCTTTTAAGACGAGAGCCGATTGTTCACGCCGTCTAGTCTGGTGATGTTTATTTACCCCGGATGCGACTCACAAACATATTCAGAAATCGGTCCGCGTCCGAAGCCAGACAAACTCGTGCATTGGGTTTCAGTTCGATGACTCCTTCAATTTCGTAGTGGTCTCCGTGCAGCACGTTGTTCTCATTGGAACCCATGCGGTTCGCCACAGTTTCTCCGCGGGTAAACTCGCCCTTGGTTTCTACATCGACGTGCATCTCTTTAAGCGTGCCCAGCGTCGGATCCATCGCAATTCCGACCGCCAGCGGATCGTACATCGCCGCTCCGCTGTACCCGCTTTTCTCACTGCGAGTTAAGTAAAAGTCCGCGATCTTGGCGATGAAATCGCTCTGAGGCCCGTGCGAGGATTGAAGTTCAGCCAGATACTTCCGCGTAATCAGAGTGCGCTCGCCTACATCCGAGCCCACCATGGTTACCATCCAACCGGCGTTGAAAACAATCTGGGCTGCCTCGGGATCGTTGTAGATATTCGCTTCCGCCGCGCCGTTTACATTTCCTCCGGTGATCGAGCCGCCCATGATCACAATATTCTTAACCAAACCCGCGATTGACGGATCTTTCGAAACCGCGAGCGCGATGTTGGTTAATGGTCCCACGGGGATCAGCGTGATCTCATGCGGGTACTTGTGGATCATCTCGATGATGAGATCCGGACCAAACCTTGGATCAGCCTTGCATTTGGACGCTGGCAGTTCAACATCGGCCAGACCATTTTTTCCGTGCCAGAATTGCGCGGTGATCAGTTTCTGATTCAGAGGATGTTGCGCTCCCCCGGCGACCAAAACGTCGCAACGCCCCGCCAGCGAAACAATTTTCAGAGCATTCTCCAGTCCCTGTCGCCCGTCCACGTTACCCGGCACCACGGTCAGGGCTTCCACTTTGAGTTCGGGAGAATTCAACGCCAGAATGATGGCCATGGCGTCATCGGTGCCAGGGTCGGTGTCGATGATCACTCGTTGCGAAGTCTGCGCAATGGCAGCAGGGGCAAGAATGAAAACAACAACAACAAAAAACGCAGCGGTGCAAGGTCGCTTCATGTTATTGATCCCCTCCGCCTCCAATCAGGATTAAAGCAGCATGCCCGCGATCGAAGCCGACATAAGATTCGCCATGGTTCCTGCCAGCATTGCCCGAATTCCGAGTCGAGCCAGTTCGCCCTTTTTGTTCGGAGCGAGCGCCCCGATACCTCCGATTTGAATTCCGATGGAGCTCAGGTTCGCGAAGCCGCATAGCGCAAACGTGGCGATCGTGAATGAGCGCGGATCCAGCGACGCCCGCAGCGGCCCCAGCCGTGAAAACGCCACCAACTCGTTCAGCACCATGCGCGTGCCCAGCAGACCCCCAATGATTGTGCAGTCGTGCCGCGGAATTCCGATCAGCCACGCCACCGGCGCGAAAATCACCCCAAGAATACTTTCAAGGCTCTCGGGAAACCAGTTTATCCAGTGATGGATGCCGCTGAAGATGCCGTCCAGCAGCGCAATCAGCGCAAGGAATGAAATCAGCATGGCCGCAATATTAAGCGCGAGGTGCAGTCCGTCGACCGTTCCCCGGGAAATTGCTCCCAGCAGATTTTCTTGTTTTTCCTTTTCTTCTTCCGCTTCGCTCATGATGAGTCGCCCGGCGGTACGGGCCTCCTCAGTTTCTGGTACCAGCATCTTGGCCATTAACAAAGTTCCGGGCGCTGTCATGATCACTGCGCTCAACAAGTGTTTAGGATCGATTCCGAACGCGATATACGCGGCCATGATTCCGCCAGAAACATGGGCCATACCGCTGGTCATCACCGTCATGAGTTCCGACCGCGTGAGATCGGGCAGAAACGGACGGATGGTTAACGGTGCTTCGGTCTGTCCCATGAAAATGCTGGCCGCCACATTCAGCGATTCCGCACCGCTCGCTCCCATCACGCGCGTCATAAGCCATGCCGCACCCTTGATAATGAGTTGCATAATTCCGTAGTGATAAAGCACTGCGAAGAATGCGGCAATAAAGATCACCGTAGGCAAAACACCGAAAGCAAAGTAGCCGAACTGCGATCCGGGATTGGCCAAATCCCCGAACACGAAGTGCGAACCTGCGTATGCGTAACTTAAGAGTTTGGTGACGGCATCCCCGGCTTTCTGGAAGAGTATGCGGCCCGCATCGATCTTGAGCACAAACACTGCGAAAACAAACTGCAATCCCAAGCCCCACAAAACGGTCTTCAAGCGGATCGCCCGCCGGTCGGTGGAAAAAATATACGCCAATCCCAGCATCGTGATCAGTCCGAGGATCCCCGTGAATCGTCCCATTCAGTTTTTTTCTCCGTGTTTCGCAATGGAGTGCGTCCGGATCACTTGGTGAATGAGCGGTCTCTTATTGGACCGGGGCACATCCGCAATTTTCCAACTCTCTTCGAGTAGTTGCCTGGCCTGTGCAGCGCGCGTTTCAGAATTGTAGTGAATCGTCGCGATCGGTTCGTCCTTGGCGACGGCGTCCCCAACTTGTTTTTGCAGCACAATTCCTACCGCGGGATCGACAGAATCTTCTTTGCGCTCGCGGCCACCGCCGAGAACCACGCAAGCCGTACCGATTTTCTCGCACTGCAGGGAATTGAGATATCCGTCCCGCGCGCTGCAGATTACGCTTGTATGCCGAGACTGCGGAAGCCGATTGGTATCGTCGATCGCGCGTAAATCTCCGCCCTGGAGTTCTACCATCTGGCGAAACTTTTCGAGCGCCCTGCCGGAAGTAATCAGATCCTCACTTTGCGTTTTCCCTTCTGCGAGCGTTGCGGCCACCCCACCTAGGTGGAGCATCCATGCGCCTAACTCGAGGCAAAGCTGCCGCAGATCTTCGGGTCCCTTCCCCCGCAAAACTTCCACCACTTCCACGACTTCGAGTGCATTTCCAATCATGAATCCCAACGGCTGATCCATGTCTGTGATGAGTGCCACCACATCTTTCCCCATCCGCTCGCCAGTTTCCGCCATCAACTCGGCGAGAAAAACCGCCTCGGTTTCACTTTTCATGAACGCGCCCGAGCCCGTCTTTACGTCGAGGACGAGCGCGTCGATCCCTTCCGCTAGTTTCTTGCTCATGATGGAAGCGCAGATGAGATAAGGGCTCTCCACGGTTCCGGTTACATCGCGCAACGCATAAAGCTTGCGATCGGCAGGAGCGATCTCAGCCGTCTGCCCGATCATGGCGCAGCCGCAGCCCTCCAGCACCCGGCGAAATTCGTCCACACTTAAATTGACGTTGAAGCCTGGAATCGCCTCAAGCTTGTCGAGCGTTCCACCTGTGTGTCCAAGCCCGCGACCGCTGATCATCGGCACAATTACGCCCGCAGCCGCCGCGAGAGGCGCCAGTACCAGGGATGTTTTGTCGCCAACGCCCCCGGTCGAGTGCTTGTCCACTTTCTTCGCCGGCATTCCCGAGAGATCCAAAACTTCCCCGGAGCGCAGCATTGCATCCGTCAGCGCCGCAGTCTCAGCCCGCGTCATACCCCGCAAGACGACTGCCATAAGCCAGGCCGAAACTTGATAATCGGGAATTTCGCCCCGCGTGTAGGCGTTCACGAAAAAAGAGATTTCGTCGCGCGTTAGCTCGGCGGCGTCCCTCTTTCTTCTGATAAGGTCGATCGCTCGGAAACTCTGCGCGGGCGGTGGGGATGAATTCACTGAAGCCGGAACCCTTCCGGAAGAAGTTGGGTGATGTGGGCCTTCTGAGGCCCGTCAGTTCCCTTGAAGAAGATGATCGCGTCGGGGCCGAATTCGTAAATCACCTGACGGCATGCTCCGCACGGAGCACATGGTACGTCCCGATCGGTAACCACGGAAACCGCGCGAATTTCGATTTTTGGCCCGAGTTGCGCCACTGCGGAAAAAATTGCCGTTCGCTCAGCGCAGTTGCTCATGCCGTAGGATGCATTCTCCACATTGCAACCGGAAAAAATCTTTCCGTTCGAAAGCAAGATTGCGGCGCCCACCCGGAACTTCGAGTAAGGCGCGTATGAATTTTTCAAAACCTTCTTTGCCGACCGCTGCAGCTGTGATTGCAGCGCGGCCAGCAGATTGTTTTTCGCCATAAGTAGCGAGAGCTCCCGCAAGAACCGAGCAATTGTAAACCTTGCCGGCGCGACGCGGCGCGTTTTATAACTTATCTGTTGCGGAACGAACCGAATGTGGAAGGCTCGGGGTCGGGTGACGTAAATTCGATTGTGTAAAAAGCGAGAGGGTGTAAGTTGGTTTTCTGCCTCACAAGCGGAAACCGAATCCTAGAAAGGAGACTTACACCCGATGGCGAAAGTA
>Ga0302320_10000395_pt1 | contig 102676 bp, 98 predicted proteins | sample Bog_T0_3_FD_202130 | JGI IMG/M metagenome (GOLD analysis project Ga0302320, IMG submission 202130) | Peat permafrost microbial communities from Stordalen Mire near Abisko, Sweden - Bog_T0_3 | ecosystem: Environmental > Terrestrial > Soil > Wetlands > Peat | place: Sweden: Abisko, Stordalen... | reverse complement strand
GGTGGCGCCCTCGCGGACGCCGCTCGCGACGAGCCTCTTGATCGTCGCCAGCTGCGCCTTCGAGTTGATGGCGCCGAGGTCTGTGTTCTTGTCGAGGGGATCACCCACCTTGAGCATGCGGATCCTTATCTTGAGCTTGGAGACGATGCGGGCCGCGACCGACTCCTGCACCAGGAGCCTGGAGCCGGCGCAGCACACATGGCCCTGGTTGAAGAATATCCCGTTCACGATGCCCTCGACGGCCTGGTCGATCGGCGCGTCGTCGAAGACGATGTTCGCGGCCTTGCCGCCGAGCTCCATCGTCATCTTGCGGTCCGTGCCCGCCAGCTGGCGCATGATCGCCTTGCCGACCTCGGTCGAGCCCGTGAAGGCGACCTTCGCGGCACCGGGATGGCCCATGACCGCGGCGCCGGTCTCCCCTGCACCCGTCACAAAATTGACGACACCGTCGGGAAGGCCCGCGTCCTGGAGGATCTCGGCAAGCTTGAGCGCGGTGATCGAGGTCGTCTCGGCGGGCTTAAGCACCACGCAGTTGCCCATGGCCAGCGCGGGGGCGAGCTTCCACGCGAGCATGAGGAGCGGGAAGTTCCAGGGGATCACCTGGCCCACAACGCCCAGGGGCGCCACGGTGCGGCCCGGGGCCACGTACTCCAGCTTGTCCGCCCAGCCCGCATGGTAGAAGAAATGCGCCGCCGCCATCGGAACGTCGAAGTCGCGGGACTCCTTGATCGGCTTGCCGCCGTCGAGCGTCTCCGCCACGGCGAACTCCCTCGCCCTGTCCTGCAGGAGGCGGGCGATCCGGAAGAGGTACTTGCCGCGCTCGCGGCCGGGAAGCACGGACCAGCCCTTGAAGGCGGCCGCCGCCGCGCGGTAGGCCGCGTCGACGTCGGACGGGCCGGCGAGCGCGATCTCGGCCAGCTTCCTCTCATTGCCCGGGTTGATCGAGTCGAAGTACTTGCCCGTCTTGGGTCGCACGAACTTGCCGCCAATGAAGAGGTCGTAGCGCGGCTTGAGCTTCGGGTCGGCCGTCTCGGGGGCCGGGTCAAACTCCCAGAGGTCGCCGAAGATCAGCCGGCCCCTCGCCTCGCGCGTGTCTTTGGTGGTCGGCATGTCAGTAGCTCTCGGCCGCGTCGCTGAAATGATACGGCGCCTGGTAGGCCCCGGACTTCTCCTTCTCGAGCTGGCGCAGGAGGTCGTTGAGGAGCGAGCTGGCCCCGAAGCGGTAGCGCTTCGGCGTGAGCCACGCGTCGCCGAGCGTCTCCTTGACGGCGATCAGGAACTGCAGCGACTGCTTCGCCGTCTTGATGCCCCCCGCGGGCTTCATCCCGATCGCGATCCCCGTGTCGACGAAGAAGTCGCGGATCGCCTCGATCATCACCTGGTTGTTGCCGAGCGTCGCGTTCAGCGTCGTCTTGCCGGTGCTCGTCTTGATGAAGTCGCCGGGACGGATGGCGCCCATCGCTATGAACGAGGCCGCGCGGATGTTGTCGTAGGTCTCAAGCTCGCTCACCTCGAGGATGACCTTGAGCGCCGCCTTGCCGCAGGCCTCGACGACGCCGGCGATCTCATCCTCGACCTTGGCGAAGTCGCCCGAGAGGAAGGCCCCGCGGTTGATCACCATGTCGATCTCGTCCGCGCCATCGGCGACGGCTCCCTTCACCTCGGCGATGCGGGTCTTGAAATGGGTCTGGCCGGAGGGAAAGGCGGTGGCGACGGACGCGACCTTCACCGTCGATCCGCCCACGAGCGCCTTCGCGTGGCGGACCATCGACGGGTAGACGCAGACGGCGGCCACCGAGGGAACGGTGGGGTCGTCGTGCGGGTGGAGCGCCTTCTGGCAGAGGGACTCGATCTTTCCCGGGGTGTCCTTGCCCTCGAGCGTCGTGAGGTCGGTCATCGAGACCGCCATCCGCAGCCCCCACACCTTGGCCGTCTTCTTGATGCTCCTGGTCGTGAACTTGGCCACCCTTTCCTCGATCCCGACCTGGTCCACGGACCCGATCTCGTCGAGTAGCCGTGCGAGGGCGGCTTTCGGGGTTCGGGACGGCATCGAAGAAGTATCGCTCCGGATGCCCCGCAAAACAATTGAAAAACAGTGTCCGGCAGAGCCATCCTGTGCGATGGTCACCCGCTCGGAGATCCAGCTCCTGCGATCCCTTCGCGACAAGAAGCACCGCGAGGAGCACGGGCTTTACGCCGTTGAGGGCGAGAAGATCGTGAGTGAGCTCCTCGCCGAGGGGCACGTCTTCGAGAAGGTCTACGCCACCAGGGCCTGGAAGGGGGAGCGCACACACGAGATAGGCGAAGCCGACATGGCGAAGGCGAGCCACTTCCCCACCCCCTCGTCCGTCTTCGCGGTCGGGCGCATCACTGCGAGGCCGCTGGCGGCCGGAGCCCTCGACAAGGGCCTGACGCTCGCCCTGGATTCCGTTCAGGACCCCGGCAACGTCGGAACGATCCTGCGGATCGCCGACTGGTTCGGCATCGACCGCATCGTGCTGTCCCCGGGATGCGCGGACCTGCACTCGCAGAAGGTGATCCAGGCGAGCATGGGCTCCTTCGCACGCGTGCCGGCTCATGTCGCGGACCTTGCCGAGACGCTCAGGTCGACGAGGGCCCCCGTGATCGGCTGCGCCCTCGAGGGAAGAGACATCCACACGATGAAGCCGGTCTCCAACGCGGTCATCGTGATCGGCAGCGAGGGACGCGGTCTCTCCGCGGAGATCCTAAGCCTCGTGACCTACAACGTGACGATCCCACGCGTCGGCAAGGCGGAGTCCCTGAATGCGGCCGTCGCGGCATCAATCGTCTGCGACAACATGCGCCGGCTGGCCCGATGAGCCCCCCGAGCTGGCTTGCGTCGGGCCAAATTGGGCTCCTAAAGGAACGGATGTCCCCATGCATGCGCCCCACGCTGATCGGCTTGTTCTGCATCGCCGCCGGAGCCGTGCCGTGCGTGGCCGCGCCCTCCCAGGCCGCCCGTGATGCCGCGCTCTCTGAATTCGCAAACACCTGCTCGCGCTGCCACAACGCGGACGGCAGCGGGTACGCCAACCTGGGGATGCCGAATTTCACGGACCCTGCTTGGCAGGCGGCGCACCCCGACGCCGAGAGGACCCTCGCGATTCGCTTCGGGGTGCCCGGGAAAATGCCCCCGTTTGGCGCAGCCCTGACAGCGCAGGAGGTGGAAACCCTCGTCGACTATGTCCGGGGGCTGGCGGCCTGGGGCATCCACGCGCAGGAGACGGTTGCGCTGCCCGTGGAGCCCACGGTGCGGCCCCCGGGCCGTGGCGAGGGGCCGGTCATCCTCGGGACCAAAGGGGTCTACACCCAGCACAACGACAACGCCCGAGTGGGAGCCAACCTTGGCGAGACCACGCTCAACCCGTCGAATGTGAATCCACGCCAGTTTGGGCTCCTTTTCCGCCATGTGGTTGACGACCAGGTCTTCGCCCAGCCCCTTTTCGTGCCGAACCTGGCCATCGCGGGGGGACGGCACAATGTCGTCTTTGTCGCCTCGGCCGCCAACACGGTGTACGCCTTCGACGCGGACGAGGAGCGCGCGCCCTACTGGAAGGTGAACCTGGGGACGCCGGGAAGCGTGCTGCAGCATCCCTTCTGGTGCCATGACATCCTGGGAAACATGGGAATCATCGGCACGCCTGTCATCGATCCCGCGTCGGGCACCCTGTACGTGGTCGCCCTGACCTATGAGGGCGGCGGCTGGGTCCAGCGGCTTCATGCCCTCGATCTTTCCAGGGGGACGGAGCGGCCCCGCAGCCCGGTCATCATCAATGCCGAGGGCTTCGACCCCATCTTCGAGAACCAGCGCCCCGCGCTGCTCCTGTCGAATCGCAGCGTCTATGTCGGCTACAGTTCCCACTGCGACGTGGAACCCTACCATGGATACCTGTTCCGATTCGACCCCGCGACACTGGACGAGCAGGGGGTCCTGAACCTGAGCCCCGGAACCGTGGGCAACAGCATCTGGCAGTCGGGACAGGGCCCGGCCGCAGACGAGTCGGGCACCCTCTTTTTCGTCACCTCAAATGGGACGTGGGACGGAGACCGCAACCTGAGCGACAGCTTCCTCAAGGTCTCCGCCGACCTTCGGGTCCTGGATTGGTTCACTCCCTCGAACTATGAGGAGCTCGACAAGCGCGACGCCGACCTAAACTCCTCGGGCGCCATGCTCATCCCTGGAACCCACGAGGTAATGGGCGTGGGCAAGCAGGGGATCGTCTACGTGGTCGACAAGGATCACCTCGGCCACCTTGGCGACGAGCACGCCTTGCAGCGCTTCCGCGCCGCCAGGGGCGAGGTCAATGTCGGCGCGGTCTACTGGAAAAGCCGCGTGGCCGGCCCACTGGTCTACATCTGGGGCCAGGATGACGCGCTCCATGCCTATTCCCTGAAGGACGGCCGCTTCAACCCCGAGCCCGTTGCCGTCGGCACCGCGACGAGCGCCTATCCCGGCGGCATCCTCTCGCTCTCGGCGAACGGCGACACGGATGGCATCCTCTGGGCCAATGCGGCGCTCGGCGCGCGCGGCAACGACCATATCAACGGGCCCGCGGTCCTTCGCGCTTACGACGCCCGAGACATCACCCACGAGCTGTGGGACTCGAGCATGGTGCCGGACCGGGACAATCCGGGCCGGGTCTCCAAGAACGCGCCGCCAACGGTGGTCAACGGCAAGGTGTACCTCGCCTCCTTTGGGGCAATGCCGGTCGGCACGGGCGCCCTGTGCGTCTACGGCCTCCTTCCCTCCAAAAGCGCTCCCTAGCAGCAGCCCTACTTCTCCGACTTCGATGAGGACCTCTTTGATCCGCCGCCGCTGCCGCTTCCGACCGTGAGGATCATGCCCGTGAAGACGCCGACCGCGAACATGCCGAAGTAGATCAGCGCGGCATCCGTCGTCAGCTTCTTGTCGAGGACCAGCGGGAAGTAAAAGTCCGCGGACTGCCTGTTGTAGATGCCGATGTACAGCATCACGAAGAGGACGAGGAGGAAGACGATGATCTTGGCGAGGACCTTGAAGCTCATGGGGTGATGGTGGGTCAGGCGGGCTTGGCCGTCAATTCGTCGTAGGCAGCGCCGAGGATCATGCCGAGCCGGTTCGGCAGAGGCGTGTGGAAGTCGGGAAAGCCGGGCATGTTGTCGAGCGCCACGACCGAGCTCTTGTCCTGGCCGGCGGCGACCGCCTTGCCGACGTGGTCCAGGACCGCGGAGAAGAAGTCCCTCATGACCAGCAGGTCATCCCTCCTGCCGGTCACCCCGAACTTGGGGCTGCCGTGGCCGAAGATATAGATCGCGTCCGCGGGATAGGCCGCCACGCAGTCCTCGAGCGACTTGACCCATCCCCTGACCGTCGCCCCGCCCGGGCGGTCGACGTAGGGGTAGAGGCGGTTGAAGACCAGGTCGCCCATGTGGACGACATTGGCCTTCTCGAAGATGATGACGGAGTCGCCGCCCGTGTGGGCCGGCCCGCGGAATTCCGCGGTGACGATCTCGCTCCCGATCTCGCGCCGCCACACGTCCGTGAACGTCGTGTCGGCATAGACCTGGTTGGCGACAAGCTGCGACGGCTCGAGCTTCGTGCCCAGCCTGACGTTCGCCTCGGCGCGCTGCGCGGCCTCGAACTGGAGCTTTGGCACGTTGGCCTGCGCAACGAGCGCCTTCGATGCCGCCTTGAACACGACGTTGCCACCAGTGTGGTCGCCGTGGTGGTGGGTGTTGATCGTGGCATCGATCGTCCTGGTGCCGATTCCCGGGATGCCCTTCAGGCAGACAAGAGCCGTGTCCGGAAACTGGGTGTCGACGACCACCAGGGCGTCCCTGGAGGCCAGCCAGCCGATCGTGCCGCCCTTGCCGGTGAAGGTGCCAACGTCGCCGCGCAGCGCCGTAAACGGGCTCGCCGAGACGGCGGGGGCCGTGGCGGCCTGCGCCCTAAGGAGGCGTGGCGATGCGGCTGCCGCGGACAAAATAACGGAGTTTCTGACAAATTCGCGGCGGTTCATGAGGGTGTCCCGGGGCACTGATGGATAGGGGCTTGGGTCATGCCGATCAATATATCTGTTCCGCCCGGAAAAGCGCGCCGGGCTGTAACATTCCCCGCCGGCGCGGGTTGTCTTGGGTAATCCATGCTTCAGAACGCCCATGACAACCGCCACCGCCGAAATCCCTGTGCAACGCCGCCCTGCCGGGGTTGAATGGCGCCGCAGTCCTGCCGTGGAAACCTCCTCTCCCCTTCCCGACCACGACCTGATGCTCGCCGTCCGAGACGGCGACCTGGACTGCATGGGCGAGCTCTTTGAGCGCCATCATGGCCCGCTCTTTGGCTACCTCTCGAAGCTGACCTGCAACCGCACGGCGGCCGAGGACATCGTCCAGAACGTGTTCCAGCGGATGCTCAAGTACCGCCACACCTACAGGGACGAGGGAAGCTTCACCGCCTGGATGTACCACCTGGCCAGGCGCTGCGCCACCGACCACTACCGCAAGAGCTCGGCCGCGCCGATCTCGGTCGATTCGTCGCACCTCGAGGCCCACGCGGACGAGTCGCAGAGCGCCGACGAGTCGGCCTCCGTCCGCGACGACCACGCCCTTCTCCACCGCGCCCTCGGCCGGCTGGACCGGGACGACCGCGAGGTCCTTCTCCTATCACGCCTCCAGGAGCTCTCGTTCGCCGAGGTGGCGACGATCCTCGAGTGCTCGGTCGGCGCCGCCAGGGTGCGCGCCCACCGGGCCCTGAAGACGCTCCGGGACCACTACCTTCAACTACAAAAGGAGCCCCAGTCATGAACTGCCAAAACTGCCGCGAGAGAATGCCCGAGCTGCTCGACAAAAGCCTCGACGCCAAGACGGCCGCCGAGATGCACGCCCACATCGAGGGCTGCCCCGACTGCACGCTCGAGTACGCCTCGATCACCTCGACGCTCCGCGCCCTGGACGCCCTTCCCACCAAGGCCCCCTCGCATCGCCTGCGGGCCAGCGTCATGGGGATGATCGAGACGGAGAAGCTTTCCCAGGAGGGCCAGTCGGACTGGGCCTCGTCCATCCGCAGGTCCACTCCCCCCAGGCGCCGGGGCTTTCCCTGGTTGCGCACCCTCCTGCAGGGCGTGGGTGTCTGCGCGCTGGTGGCGCTCGGCTTCATCTTCGGCGAGAGGGCCGCGACCCAGCGCCAGCTGGCGGACCTCAGGGCCCGCGTGGACACCGTCGGCCAGCTGGTTGAGCAGTCCGTCCTCCAGAAGAGGCCGGCCGGCGACCGCATGGAGACCATCTTCACCGCGGCGACGATCCAGAAGCCCGACGAGCGCGTCATCGACGGCCTCATCAACTCGATGGCCTTCGACCCGAGCGTGAACGTGAGGCTCAACGCGCTCAACGCCCTCTATGCCCACTCCGACCAGGAGGTGGTGCGGGCCGGCGTCCTGGCCTGCCTCCCCCGCGAGACCAACGCCCTGGTGCAGGTCTCCATGATCGACTTCCTCGTGGGCTCGAAGGCCCGCGAGGCCAAGCCCCTTCTCATGAAGCTCGAGGCCGACGACAAGGCCGACGCCGACGTCCGCGACTCCGCCCGCCGCGCGGTCGACCTCCTCTGATCAATCACACCCCCAACCGATATTTAAACACAATGAATGCACATCGATACATCACCGTCCTGATGGCGGGCGCCCTGGCGCTCCTGCCCCTCAGTTCACTCCGCGCCGACGAGGCCAAGGCCTCGGTCGCCTTCTCCAACCCGGACAAGCCGGGAACGCTCAAGATCCGCGTCATGCGCGGCGAGGTCACCGTCCACGGGGACGACGTGAAGGAAGTCTCCATCAAGTCCGATGCCGTCGCGGCCAACCCGACCCCCAGGAAGGACGGCATGCGCGTCCTCTCGACCTCCGCCGGCTTCCAGCTGACGGAGAAGGACAACGTCGCCGTCCTCGAGTACGGCGAGAACCAGGACGGCTGGACGGGCAGCGCGGCCGACTTCGAGATCACGGTCCCCCGCAATACCTCGGTCATTGTCAGCAACGCCGTGCACGGCGACTTCAAGGCCACGGGCCTGAGCGGCGACATCGACGTGCGCAGCGTCTCGGGCGAGGTTCACCTTACGGACATCTCCGGCGGCGCGCTCGTGGAGACGCTCCACGGCGACATCGAGGTCCAGATGAGCAAGCTCTCCCCCGCGAAGCCGCTCTCCTTCACGTCCATGGGCGGCGAGATCTCGATCAAGGTGCCCAGCGACTCCAAGGCCGACGTGAGCTTCCATACGCACCGCGGGCTGATCCTCACGAACTTTGACGACAAGGCCCTTGTGACCAAGACGGAGGTCTCCGTCCGGAAGAGCCACAAGGACCGGAAGAAGGACTCGGACAGCGAGGACACGGCCCCGATCCCCCCGGTCGCGCCCGCGGCGGCGGTCCCGCCTGACGGCCAAAAGGTGGTCGTCGTGACCAAGGACGGAAACGTCGACGTGGACTCGGGCGACTGGCACGCCGACGTGCGGGACTCGATCCGCGAGGCCGCGATGGACGCCGCAGACGCGGCCCGCGAGGCCGCCCAGGCCGTGCACGAGGGCCTCATGGAGGCCCACATCGAGATGGGCGGCGGGATGCCCCCGCTGCCCCCCATGACCGGCGGCAAGGTGGTCTCCGGGACCCTGAACGGCGGCGGCGTGGAGATCCAGGCCGCGACCCTGAATGGCGACATCGAGCTCAAGAAGGCCGACTAGGAAATATGCGACGGCGCCCTGACTCGGGCGCAAATGCGAGAAGGCCCATTCGAAGTATTGTCGAATGGGCCTTCCCGCTTCTAGAACATGCCAATGGACGCGTTCCGAATCGCGCTGGCGAACGTCAGGATCCCGGGCACACCCGAGGAATCCGTTGTCCTCGCCCGGGAGGCGGTGGCCGACGCTGCTCGCCTGGGCGCAGGCCTCGTCTGCTTCCCGGAATGCTATGTCCCGGGATACAGGGTCTCGCGCAAGCCCGAGCGCCCCGCTGATCCCGTGTTCCTCGAGCAAGCATGGACCGCCGTCGCGGAATCCGCCGCCAAGGCCTCGGTCGCGGTCGTCCTGGGCACGGAACGCGTCCTGGGCGGCAACCGACTCCTCACGGCCCTGGTCATCGACCGCGACGGCACCCGGCTGGGGTTCCAGGACAAGGTGCAGCTCGACCCGTCCGAGGAGCCCATGTACTCGGCGGGCTCCGGCAGGCGCATTTTCAAGACAGGAAGGCTGACGTTCGGGATCGCGATATGCCACGAGGGCTGGCGCTACCCGGAAACCGTCCGCTGGGCGGCCCGCAACGGGGCCCAGGTCGTGTTTCATCCGCACTACGACGAGGACGTGCCGACACCTTATCCACCGACCTTCGCAGGCACATCCAACTCGTTCCATGAGAAGGCTATGCTGTGCCGGGCAGCCGAGAATACCTGCTATTTCGCGAGCGTGAACTGCGCGGGGGCCGGCGCCTCCACGACCTCGGCCGTTGCAAACCCCAACGGGACCCTCCTGGCCTGGCAGCCGTATGGAAAACCGGGGCTCCTGGTGGCGGATTTGGACCTCACCAAGGCCACGGGATTCCTGGCCTCACGCCTGCGACCGGCCTAGGCAACGGTTGCGAAGAGGCAAAAAGTGCCGGTTTTGGCCCTGCAAATTCCCCGCTAAGGGTATATACCCCGATTCCACAACCTGTTGGGGGAATGTGGCAAACGTGTGAAATCCGGTCACGCACAAAGGAAATACTTGATCATTTGGAACAGGAGTAGCTTAATAGGCGTCGTACAGGCCACTTTGCTTTCAAGGAACCTCCAATAACGTTCTTTGATCCAGTCCCGAACCAGCCCCTTCTGGTTGGGATAAACAAGACTTTCAGCTGGTCTGCCCGTGCGAGTGGTGTGACCGGCTTGTTTCAGGCCTTGGGTTTGCCCCCAAAACGCAACTTTTGATCACGTGCGCCTCACGGCGCATGGGGTCAGATACGCTCCGGAATTCGTGGGCGCCAAAAGCGCGTATGATAACGGGGCGCTTAACCATAAGGCAGTAAACAAACCTCCGCTTCGGCGGAGTATGAAAAGGAAAATGCAATGAAACAGAACAACAAGCTCGCACTCCTGCTCGGTATCGGAGCGCTCCTGCCCTTCGCCGCTTCGGCGAAGTCCCTGGAGCAGTCCTACATCGAGTCGGCCCGCCAAGGCGCCGGTATCCCGGTCCCGATCTCCGTGGTAGCACCCCACGTTGACGGGTACGACATCGGCCAGTCCGTCCAGGTTGAGTTCGTCGTAGACACGACGGGCAAGCCCTCGGACATCAACATCAAGTCGACCTCGGACCGCGATTTCGCGGAGGCCGTGGTTGATGCGGTGAAGCAGTGGCGGTTCACGCCTGCGCAGCACAACGGCTCGCCGGTCGCGACGAAGGTCGTCCTCCCGGTTCGCGTCGTTGAGTCGGCGAAGAGCAGCGTCTTCGTCGCCGCTGACTAATCAGGCGGTCAGATCAGGTTAAATAATAAGAAACCAACAAAGGGCGCCCTCCTCACGGGGGGCGCCCTTTTTCATTTTTTCCGGTCACGAACGGGTAACATTACGGTCTATGGGCTAGAGGGTTGGGTGATGCGCGTAAACCGTCCTTGCGAGGGTGCGTCGAAAGAGTGATCCTAAACGTTTATTTCCTATAGAGACGCCCTTCATGCCCACCCGCCTTAGACACGCATTTTCAGCCGTAATCCAGTGGTTCGACGCCGACTACACCCCGGGTGGGGCCGAGGCTGTCAGGAACGAGCCCGACAAGGTGGACTGGGTGCGCTGCATTCCCTTCATCATCTTGCATCTGGGTTGCCTTGGGGTGATCTGGACGGGCGCGAGCTCGTTCGCGGTGTGGACCGCAGTCTTCCTCTACGTCGCCCGCATGGCGGCCGTGACGGGCGTCTATCACCGCTACTTCTCGCACAAGACCTACAGCTGCTCCCGCCCGGTACAGTTCCTCCTGGCCCTCTGGGGCGGCACCACCGTGCAGCGCGGCCCCCTCTGGTGGGCCTACCACCACCGCCACCACCACCAGCACTCCGACGAGGAGGAGGATGCCCACTCCCCGCACGTGCACGGCTTCCTGTGGTCGCACATCGGCTGGATCACGAGCCGCAGGAACTTCCCGACGGACTACTCGAAGGTCCGCGACCTTCACAAGTACCCGGAGCTGGTCTTCCTGAACCGCTTCGACGCGATCGTTCCCTTTGCCTTTGCCTTCGCCCTCTTCGGGCTCGGCGGCTTCCTCCACGCGCACGCCCCCTCGCTCCACACGAGCTCATGGCAGCTGCTGGTCTGGGGCTTCTTCATCAGCACGACCGCCCTCTTCCACGGCACCTCCTGCATCAACTCGATGGCGCACCTGATGGGCAACCGCCGCTTCAAGACCGAGGATGACTCCCGCAACAGCTTCATCCTGGCGATCATCACGCTCGGCGAGGGCTGGCATAACAACCACCACCGCTACCAGAGCGCCACGCGCAACGGCTTCTACTGGTGGGAGATCGACCCGACCTACTACATGCTCAAGGCCATGTCCTGGATGGGCATCATCTCGGGCCTGAAGGCCGTTCCTGCGACCGTCCTTGCCGAGGGAGCCCACGCCGACCACCACGCCTCCGTCGCCGCGGCCACCCGGGCCCAGCACGTGCACCCGGAGTACATGTCGCTCAGGAAGATCGTCCCCGCCGCCGCGGCCATCGCGGTCGCGACGGTGAACGCCACCCATCCCCTTGAGAGGCGCGTGGACGGCCACGAGATCCACCGGGACGTGACCAACGTCTCCCAGGGCCCCGGCGACCTGAAGCCTTAACGGGCTTGAGCCGGAGCCTGTTTGGACCCAATCTTCGGGCGATGACCGAAAACCCCCAGTCGTCCATCGCCGTCGCAGCGCCGCGCCCCTTGTCCACAACGTGGCAGGGCCGTCTTGTCGACCTTGTGGCCGCGCAGCTGACGCAGGGCATCACGCCGGAGAAGGTCGCGCTGACGCTCGCCGTCGGCAGCGCGCTCGGGCTCTTCCCGATCCTGGGCACGACGACACTCCTCTGCCTCGCGGCCGGGATCGTCCTTCGCCTGAACCAGCCCGTGATCCAGATGGTGAATGCGCTCTGCACGCCGTTCCACCTTCCCGTCATCTACTGCATGTTCCGGCTCGGCAACTGGCTCTTCGCCCTGCCGAGCGAGCACCTGCGGATCGGCATGATGCACATGCTCTGGGAGGATCCCCGCGGGTTCTTCGAGAAGTTCGGCACGAGCGCCGTGCATGCGATCGCCGCATGGGCCGTCGTCGCCCCCTTCTGGATCCTGACGGTATACATTGTCGGGCTCCCCGTCCTCAGGGAGGCCCTGCGCCGCAAGGGCCTCGCGGACTGCGTCTCGCGGTCCGCGCCCCCGGAGCACCCGATCCCTTAGTAGGCCTGCGGCTTCGGGACCCGCGTGAACTTGCGCAGGTTCTTGAGCGCGATCTCGAACTCTTTCGGCAGCGGCGCGGAGAGTTCCACGGGCTCGCGGGTCTGCGGGTGCGTGAAGCCGATGAGCCCCGCATGGAGCGCCAGGCTCGAGATCAGGGGCTTCTCCTTCTCGATCCCCTTGTAGGCGCGCTTGAGGCCGGAGAGGAGCAGCACCGCGTCCTTGTGGCCGTACAGGGCGTCGTTCAGGACGGGGGCCCCGGAGTAGGCCAGGTGAACCCTGACCTGGTGCGTCCGGCCCGTGAGCGGCCTGCACTCCAGCCACACGAACTTGCCGAAGGACTCGATCACCTTGAATTCCGTGACCGCGGGCTTGCCGCCGCGCTTCTTGAAGACCTTCACGATCTTCGGGTCCGCCTCGTCCCGGCCGAGGTCGAAATCCACCGTGAATTCCGCGGGCAGGCCGCCGGCGGCGTCGCGCACCGAGCAGCCCGGGGACGCCCCCGGGGGTATCAGGGCCACCATGGCGTACTGCACCTTCCGGACGGTCTTGGACTGGAACTGGCCGCTCAGGAAATCCAGCGCGGGCTTCGTCTTCGCGCACAGCACGATGCCGCTCGCCTCGGTGTCCAGCCGGTGGACGTTGGCGACCGTGTCGCCGTATTTCTCGCGCACGAGCCTCATGAGCGAGACCTTCGCCTTCTTCTCCCACATCTCGGGCGACACGGGCATTCCTGCCGGCTTGTCGAAGGCCACGAGGAGGTCGTCCTCAAGGAGTATGTCGGGTAGGAGGATCACGGGTCGCTGAAGCCAATCGTTTCCCCGGCGCAAAGCCAGCGTTTCACGCTGCCCCGCGGGCGGCCCCGGAGGGGGGTGAAAACGGGGTAAGTTTCAAAGAGCCGGCCTTTATTCGCTTGCCGAACAGGGGGCTCGACAGCTGCCTCGTTCCTGCAGACTGATCCATGGCCGTGGTTCCCAAAAGCTTACTGACGATCGGCGCTGGCTTCCTCTCCGGGCGGGAGGCGGCGCGCCTGAAGAAGGAAAGGAACAACGGCGCGGGCCAGCGCGGCGTATTCAATAGCTTGATACCCCACCTTGCGCAGGGCTTCGTGTGGGCCGAGGCCGGCCTCATGCCCGGGATGGAATACGAGGCGTTCCGGGAGAACGTGCCGCTGCACACCTACGCGGACATCGCGCGGCACGTCGAGTCCATGAAGAGGGGGGCCGAGGACGTCCTGTGGCCCGGCCGCTGCAGCCTCTACGCCGTCACGTCCGGGACGACGGGCGCGGCGCCCAAGTTCATCCCCATGCCGGAAGTCATGCTCGCGCACTTCCGCAGGGCCGCGGTCGACTCGATATTCTGGTACACGGCGCGGATCGGGAACACGCGGGCCCTCAAGGGCCGCCATCTGGGCCTCGGGGGGACGACGGCGCTCGCAAGGATACCCGACACGGGGGACTTCGAGGCCAGGGCGGGCGACCTGACCGGGATCGCCGCGCTCCACCAGCCCGCCTGGTCCGAGAAGCACTTCTATGAGCCCGGCGCCAAGGTCGCCCTGATCGCGGAGTGGTCGGAGAGGATCGCGGCCATCTCCGAGCGCGCCGCCCCGCTCGACATCACCCTCCTTGCGGGGATGCCGGAGGGCGTCGTGAACCTGGTCGAGTCGCTGAGGGACACGGGCACCCTGGGGGCGAAGGCCACGCTGAGGGAACTATGGCCGAAGCTCGACTGCATCGTGCACGGGGGCGTGCCCATCGCTCCGTATCTCGACGAACTGACGGCCGCGGCAGGGGACGGCGTGAATTTCCACGAGGTCTATGTCTCTTCCGAGGGCTTCATCGCGGCCCAGGACGCGGATGCCTCCGACGGGCTCCGCCTCATGGCGGACGCGGGCATCTTCTTCGAGTTCCTGCCGCTCGCCGACCATGACGAGTCGCGCCTCCACAACCTGGGCTCGAAGGCGATCCCCCTCTCCGAGGTGTCCGAGGGCGTCGACTACGTGATGGTCATCACGACGCCGGCCGGCCTCGTGCGCTATATACTGGGCGACATCGTGCGCTTCGTGTCCACAGAGCCGCCGCGGATCACCTACCTCGGCCAGACGAGGCTGCAGCTCAACGCGTTCACCGAGCATGTCTCGGAGAAGGAACTGACCGACACCCTCGTCAGCGTCTGCCGGCGCAACGGCTGGAACATCGTCAACTTCCACGTGGCCCCGTTCTTCGGCGGCACGAGCGCGGGCACCTCCTTCGGAAAATTCCAGGGACGGCACGAGTGGTGGGTCGAGCTGCGCGCCGGAACGATCGTGACGCCGACCGGCCCCGTCATGGCGCCGGAGCTGGATGCGGAGCTGCGGCGCCAGAACAAGACATACGACGCCAAGCGCCGCGACGGATTTCTAGAGGCGCCCTATGTGCGGCTCGTCATGCCGGGAGTCTTCGCGCAGCAGATGCGCCACCACGGGAAATGGGGCGGCCAAAACAAGATGCCCCGCTGCCAGAGCGACCGCACGATCGCCGACGAGCTGGGAAGCGCCCTCCAATTTGCAAAAGACTAATCGGCTGGCACGCGTGATGCTTGACATAAGGCATCCTGCTTAAAGCAGGGTTTTGGGTAGTATCGAGCCGGCGCAAGCCGGTCAGACTAATAGCGGGGCTGGCGTTAAGGGGTTATCGCCAGCCCCGCGCCGTCTCTAGACCCCGGGGGGTCGGAGCACCGGGATTAGCTCCTTCTCGAAATCAGACGTCGGCTCGCGTCCCACCTTCTTGTTCCGGATGTTGCCGTCGCGGTCGATAATGAAGGTCGTCGGGTATCCCTGGTTCACGTGGAACTGGTCCTGTATAGTGTCGTTCGCCATCACTATAACATAGTTGATATTGAACTGCTTCACGAAGGCCTTCACCGCCGGGATGGAGTCGTCCCCGTCAACGGAGATGCCGACGAAGACGAGGCCGTCGGCCCCGTACTTCTTCTGGAGCGCCACGTAGCCGGGTATCTCCGTCCTGCAGGGCGGGCACCAGGTCGCCCAGAAGTCCACCACCACCACCTTGCCCTTGAAGTCGGCCGAGGTGACGACCTTGCCGTCAACATCCTTCATCTTCCAGGCCGGACCCGGGGTCGGCGGGACCGGTTTCGCGCCGGCCACGCAGGTGAGGCCGAGCAAAAGGAGGGCGGCGGTGGCGAGGCGGTTAAGGCTCATGCGAGGGAGTGGACCGCCGCAGGCTTGCACAGTCCCCTTCGGTTCGCAAATCAGGCGTTTCTAGCGTCTGGAAGGTCGAGCCCGAGGGTCTCGATGAACTTCTTCATGGCCGGGGTGAGCACCCTGCCCTTCCTGTGGAGGATCGCCAGGGGGCGCGTGAATTCCCCGCCCTTGAGCTTGAGGGCGCAGAGCGTCCCCTGCTTTACCTCCTGCATGACCGTCGCCTGGGGGACGATCGCAATGCCATGGTCGATCTCGACCGCGCGCTTCACGGTCTCGATGTTGTCGAACTCCATCACCGTCTCGATCTCGAGCTTGTGGTCCCTGAAGATCTGGTCGACCGCCTTGCGGGTCGGAATGTCCGGGTCGAACCCGATGAACTTCTGGCCCGCCAGCTCCGCAATGGAGACCTCGGCCCGCTTTGCCATGGAATGCTGCGGGCTGCAGATCACAATCAGGTGGTCGTTGCGGAAGGGGATGTTCTCGACCTGGCGCAGCTTGGCCGGGAACGCCACGAGGCCGAAGTCCACGCAGTTGTGGAGGATGTCCTCATAGACCAGATTCGAGCGCCGGTACTCCACCCTGACATTCACGGAGGGAAAATCGTGCAGGAACTTCTTTATATAGGGGGGAAGCTCGTGGAGCCCGATCGAGTAGATGGTGGAGATGCGGATCGTGCCGCTCACGACCTTCTTCATGTCCTGGAGCTCCGAAAGCAGGGTGTCGTAGGCGTGGAGCACGTCCTTGGCCGACTCGTAGACCCTCTGGCCCTCCCTAGTCAGCTGGAACTGCTTCTGGCTGCGGTCCACGAGGAGGGCCTTGAAATGCCTCTCCATGGCCCTGGCCTGCTGGCTCACCGCGGACTGGGTGATGCTGTTGAGTTTGGCCGATTTCGAGAAGCTCTTGGTCTCGACCAAGTCGGCGAATATTTTGAAGTTTTCAATTTGCATGATTAGCCGACGTTGTTGGTTTCAGGCTACAGGGTCACCCGGCCGGGTAAACCCTGAATTAGTTTTTCTAACACCTGAATGCTCCCTGAATACGAGGAATTCACCAGCAGGGCCGATGCCGTAGTCGCGCGGATTGCCGCGGCATGCGAAAAAGCCGGCCGGCCGGCCTCCGGCGTGAAGCTCCTTGCGGTCACAAAGTCCCACCCCGCGCAAGCCGCCGAGTACGCCGCCCGGTACGGGCTGACGGCCGTCGGCGAGAACCGCGTGCAGGAGGGCATCGAGAAACGCTCGCTCACCAAGGCCAGCCTGTCCTGGGAGCTCATCGGGCACCTCCAGTCGAACAAGGCGCGCGTGGCGGTCCAGAATTTCGACAGGATCCAAAGCGTCGACAGCACCAAGCTGCTGGAGATCCTGGACCGCGCCGCCGGCGAGCTCGCCAAGAAGCAGGCCGTCCTTCTCCAGGTGAACGCCGGCCTCGATCCCGCCAAATCGGGCGTTGAGCCCGACGGAGCGCAGGCGTTGCTCGAGGCCGCGCTCTCCCTCTCAAACATCCGCGTCGACGGGCTGATGACGATCGCCCCTCTCTCCGACGACGCCGACGTTGCCCGCCGCACATTCGAGAACCTCCGCTCGATCCGCGACTCCCTCAGGTCGAGGACGGGTGCCTCGCTCGACGATCTCTCGATGGGAATGAGCGGCGATCTCGACGCTGCGGTTCTTGCGGGAAGCACGATCGTGCGCGTCGGCTCCGCGCTTTTTGGCGCGCGCTGACAATCAACGGGAAAAATTTTCCGACGATTTTTTCGTTCCAGTGTTGCCACGCGCGGGCAAAACAGATTCCAATTTTGGGCGTGGAAATGGACACAATGCCTTCTGCTGAGAAAGAGGCGCTGTTGAGTCTGCTGGACGATCCGAGCCCCACCGTCCGCAGGGCACTACTAGCCCGATTCTCGATTCACGGACCCGCCGCGGCCAGCCTCCTCCAGGAGATTGCCCACAGCTCGAATCGCGTCCTCGCCCGCCACGCCGCGTGGTTCATCGAGGAATTGAAGCTCACCGACCCGGTGAGCGAGTTCCGCTCCTTCATCCGCTCGCTGAGCTACGAGCTCGAGACGGGCACGCTGCTGCTTGCGCGCACCGTGAACCCGCAGCTCGACGTGGCCGAGTGCCGCGCGGAGATCGACGAGATGGCCGCCCGCTGCCGCGAGCTCATCTCCGAGCCCTCGTCCAACCGCGAGAAGTGCCGCGTGATGAACCGCGTCCTCTTCCACGAGTGGGGCTTCAGGGGCAACGTCGAGCAGTACACGGACCCCATGAACAGCTTCATCGACAAGGTCCTGACCCGCAGAAAGGGAATCCCGATCTCGCTGAGCGTCCTGTACCTCCTCGTGGGCGAGCGCCTCGGCCTCCCGCTCGAGCCGGTCGGCCTGCCCGGGCACTTCGTCGTGGGCTGCTACGCCGACGAGGCGCCGTTCTTCATCGATCCCTTCGACCAGGGCCTGTTCAGGGACGCGGACGAGGTATTCGCCCTCCTGCGCTCCAATCACATAGCCCCAAAGCCGTCGGACCTGGCCCCCACGACGGTCAGGGAGGTCCTTTGCCGCAGCTGCCGTAACCTGGCCAACCACTATTCAGCGGCGAGCGACCTGGCGCGCGCGCAGATCTTCTCGGAATTCGCGGACGAATTCGAGGCGACGCACGAGCGCTATCTGCAGTCCTGAATCCGCCCCTCTCCCTGTCTGACCTGGGGCGTTGGCCGCACGGGGGCACCAGTCTGGCCGTGATCGGGCACCCGATCGCCCATTCCGTCAGCCCGCAGATGCACAATGCCGCGCTCGCGGAGCTGGCGCTCACGGACCGGAAGTTCAGGGACTGGCGCTACTCCTCGTTCGACGTCGAGCCCGAGAAGCTTTCCGCCGCGCTCGACCTAATGCGCGCGCGCGGGTTTCGCGGCGTGAACCTCACCGTTCCCCACAAGGTCCTGGCCGTCACCCTCGTGGCCGGGGTGGACCGCGACGGGAGTGACGCCGGCGCCGTCAACACGCTGCTGCTCGAGGAATCGGGATGGCGCGGCTTCAACACCGACAGCTACGGGCTCGCAGCCGGGATCCGCGAGGACCTGGGGATCGAGCTCACGGGAACGCCCGTCCTCCTCCTGGGCGCCGGCGGCGCCGCGCGCGGCGCCGCGGCCGAGTGCCTGAGGGCCGGCTGCGCGGGCCTCACGATCCTCAACCGCAGCCAGGCCACGCTGGACGCGATGCTCTCCCAGGTCGCGAACGTGGCGCCGGAGATACCGCGCCGTGGACTTCTCCTGGCCGGCACAAAGGAGACGCTTTCACCGGGGACCCTCGTCATCAATGCGACAAGCGCGGGGCTGAAGCCGGGCGACGCGGCCCCTGCCCGCCTCGCGGATTTCCCGGGGGCCGCCGCGGTCTATGACATGATCTACAACCCGAGGGTGACGCCGCTCCTCGCCGAGGCCTCGCGCCAGGGCCTTAGGAACGCCAACGGGCTCAGCATGCTAGTTCACCAGGGAGCGAAGGCGCTCGAGATCTGGACGGGAGTCCCGGCAGCGAGGCTCGCCCCCATCATGCGGGCCGCGGCGTCGAACGCTCTTGGCTACTCCTAGCGCCTGGGCTAGGGTTATTCGATGTTCAGCAACCTAGCCGACGTGTCGGCCCTGCACCCCTGGTTCTTCCCCACGGTGGCGCTCGTGTTCGGCCTTTGCATCGGCAGCTTCCTGAACGTCGTCATCTACCGCGTGCCCGCGGGCAAGTCCATCGTCCACCCCGGGTCAACGTGCGGCTGCGGCCAGCCGATCGCCTGGTATGACAACATCCCGGTCTTCTCGTGGCTCATCCTCCGCGGCAGGGCGCGCTGCTGCGGGCGGCCGTTCTCGTTCAGGTATCCCTTTGTCGAGCTCCTGACGGGGGCCCTGTTCCTCGTGTGCTGGCTCAAACTCCCGCCGGCCGCGGCCGTCTGCGGCTGGGTCTTCATCGCGTCCCTCATCAGCGGCACCTTCATCGACCTGGACCACATGATCATACCCGACGTCTTCACGATCGGGCTGGCGATCGCGGGGCTCATCCTCTCGGCACTCGTGCCCTCGCTCCACGGGCAGCACACCGAGTACTACATGCTGGACAGCCTGCGCTCCGTGTCGGCGGCCCTGATCGGCATCGTCGCCGGCTCGGGTGTCGTCCTCTGGATAGCGCTCACCGCCGAGGCGGTGCTCAAGAAGGAGGCCATGGGTTTCGGCGACGTGAAGTTTGTCGGCGCCGTCGGGGCCTTCTGCGGGTGGCACGGCGCCGTCTTCTCGATCTTCGGCGGCGCCGCCGTGGGGACGATCTGGGTGGGCCTAGCCCTCTGCTGGGAGAAGATCTCGGGCAAGCCGGCGGCCGTTTCGCCGCGGGCGGAGACCGCCGAGGGCGCGCCCGCGGACATGGGCCTTGGCGTGCACGTGCCCTTTGGCCCTATGCTGGCCGTCGCCGGCCTGGTCTATTTCCTGTTCCTAAGGGGCCAGGTCGACGGCTGGCTCGACCAGGTCAGCGCGCTCCTTTGATGAGCGACGCCCCGTCGTCCGTCTTGGCGTGAAGCACATCGGGCCTTGAGCCGAACTTTGTCAGATACGCGTCGGAGATGCGCTCGACGCCCTCCGTCCCGAAAACGTCGTTCGTGAGCGCCATGACGGCTCCACCGAAGCCGCCTCCCGTGAGGCGCGCGCCGTAGACGCCCTTCTCGGGCTCCAGGTTGTCCACCAGGAAGTCGAGCTCGGGCGTGCTGTTCTCAAACCAGGTCCTCGAGCTGCGGTGCGAGGCGAGGAGCAGCTTGCCGAGCGCGGGCATGTCGCCGGCCCTGAGCGCGGTGACGGCCTTCTCAACTCGCGCGATCTCGTCTATCACGTGGCGCGCCCGCTTGTAGGCGGTGCGGGAGAGCTTCGTCTCGCTCGCGGCCAGCATCGCGGGCGTCGCCTCGACGAGGAGCGAGACGCCCATGATCTTCGCCGCGTCCATGCACTCGCCATGGCGCTCCGCATAGAGGCCGTCGATCAGCGCGTGCTTCGTGTGCGTGTTGAAGATCCAGAAGTTGGCGCCGGCCGGCATCGGCACCGTGTCGAAGCGCTTCTCGCGGCAGTCGATGTAGACCAGGTGGTCCACCCTGCCAAAGCCCGACACGCCCTGGTCGAGGATGCCGCACGGGACCCCGACAAACTTGTTCTCCGCCCGCTGGCAGATGCTGACGAGCTGCTTTCGCTCAAGCGTGGCCCCCATGGACGACAGGAACGCGAGCGCCGAGGAGAGCTCGATGGCCGCACTGCTGCTTAGCCCCGCGCCCGCCGGCACGTTGGAGACCGCCATGAAGTCGAACCCCTCGGGCGTGTCGATCGCCGCCTCCTGGAGGGCGGCCAGGACCCCCAGCGGGTAGTTGACCCACGACTCCGCGCCCAGCCGGCGCTCCCCGGAGTCGGCCGCGAGTTCAATGGTCCCCGGCTTCACGTCGCTTGCAAACTTGCGCAGGCTCGACGTGCGGCGCGCCAGCCCCACCCAGACGCTGCGGTTGATCGCGGCACCCAGCACGGTGCCCCCGTTGTAGTCGGTGTGGTTGCCGATGACCTCGATCCTGCCCGGTGCGCGGGCGATTATCTCGGGCTCGCGCGAGAAGACCGCGCGGAACCTCTCGATCAAGTGGTCCGTCATCGCCTAGCGGATGCCTCGAAGGCCTGAGCCCGCCTTGAAGCGCACGAGCTTCATCGCGGGGATTTTCATCGGCTGGCGGGTGTGCGGGTTGAAGCCCTTGCGCGCGGAGCGCTGCGTCACCGAAAACGTGCCGAACCCGACCAGGTTGACCTCGCCGTCGCGCTTGAGCCCGCGCTTCACGGCCTGGAGCACCGATTCCGCGGCGCGCTCAGCGGCCGCCCTTGAGGTGTCCTCTCCCATCAGCTTGTGCACCTCGTTCACGAGTTCGGCCTTGTTCATGTGCTGGTTTCGGGAGGCAAGGGACTCCCCCGGGTGCGGTCAAACGCAATCCGGCTTCCGAAGCCCCTCAGGGCTGGATTGCGATCTGGACGGAGGGGGCATCGCCCGGGCCAAGGGAGAAAGGGCCGCCCGCCGCCGCGCTCGTGATGGACACGAGCGCCAGGCCGACGAAGCCCCCCCGGCTGGGCGCCGCGCTCCTGAGTTCCCCCGCCTTGTGCTCGCCGTGCCAGAGACCGGACAGGAGGGGCGGCGTGGCGCCGGTGCCGCTCACGAGCACGAGCTTCCGGCGCACCCGGCCCAGGGACTTGATGCGGGCCATCACCTCCTGGCCGATGTAGCATCCCTTCGAATACGAGATAGCACAGTCGTCCAGGCCCCCCTCGTTCGGGAGGTCGGAAGGCCCTATGTCAGCCGGAACCGAGGGGATGGCGGCCAGGATCCGCGCGCGCTCCATCTCCTCGAAGGTGGCGACCCTGGCCCCGTCGACCGCTGCCCTTGCCGTGGCCTCCTCCGAGCGGGGGAGGATCCATTCCCAGTTCTCGGAAGCGTCCCTGCGCCCCGGAAACACGAGTCCCTGGCGGGGCTCCGAGGACAGCCAGGTGCCGGAGCCCTCCCCGAGGATGGAAATGCCCACCCAGTCGGCCGTTTCCTCCGAAACCTCGACCTCGTCCGCTATAATGTGGTCGCCCAGGTGGGCCGCTATCGCGGAGCCGGGCGAGCCAAGGCTCACGATGCGGTATTCCGGGGCGTCGGAGACGAGGATCACATGGCTATCCCCGATCACCTTTCCCCTGCGGTCGAGCCACAGTCCGTACACGGACTGGCCCACGGTCATTTTACTTAAGTCGTTGGTGAATTGGCCCTGTAGGAAGGTGGCCGCGTCGGCCCCGGTCACCCGAAGCATTCCAGCCGGGGAATAGGGGAAAACCGCCATTTCAGGGAGGATTTTCATCGATTATAAGGTACTACCCATAAGTCTGTTAGCAATCAACCGTACTATTTATTCCAACGATCCTTGACGATAACCGCAAAAGGATTACCTCTGAAAGAGTAGATTTTTCCACTTCTCCCGCCTAGCGGGAGTTTTGGGGTAAATAAGAAAGCAAAGGCGGGCCGTCTAGGGGTAGGCGGCCCGCCACTTTTTTTGCCCAAATTTGCCGGTCCACCCCGCTTCCCGCCCAAAATCCTTGCGGCCGCCTGTGTTGCGGGCTTCTTCACGAGACCCCAATGCAAAGAACTTCGGACATCAATGTCGTCGAGACACGCCGCCTTCCCTCCCCCGCCGAGTTGCTCGCGGAGTCCCCGAAGACGGCATCACAAGCCGAGTTTGTTGCAAGCGCCCGCCAGGACATCCACCGGGTCATCTTCACGGATGACCGCCGCCTCCTCCTGATCGTAGGGCCGTGCTCCATCCACGACGTGGATGCCGGTCGCGAATACGCGGGCAAGCTGGCGAAACTCTCCAGGGAGGTCTCCGACAGGGTCATCATCGTCATGAGGGTCTACTTCGAGAAGCCGAGGACAACCGTCGGCTGGAAGGGCCTGATCATGGATCCGCACCTCGACGGCTCGCACGACATCGCGACGGGCCTTCGCATGGCGCGCAAGTTCCTCGGCGACGTCCTGGACCTCGGCCTTCCGACCGCCACCGAGCTCCTGGACCCGATCACGCCGCAGTACATCGCCGATCTCGTGTGCTGGTCGGCCATAGGCGCGAGGACCGCCGAATCGCAGACGCACCGCCAGATGGCCTCCGGCCTCTCGATGCCGATTGGATTCAAGAACGGGACGGACGGCTCCGTCGTGACGGCGACGAACGCGATCCGCGCCGCGTCGCAGCCACAGACTTTCCTCGGCATCAACATAGAGGGCGAGGCCTCCGCGGTGGTGACCGCGGGCAATCCGAACTGCCACATCGTCCTTCGAGGGGGATCGGCCGGCCCCAACTACTCGCCCGCCGACATCGCGAAGACCGAGAAGCAGCTCGAGGCAGCGGGCCTCATCAACTCGATCCTCATCGACTGCTCCCACGACAACTCTGCCAAGAAGCCCGAGCGCCAGCCCGAGGTCATGAGGGAAATCCTCTCGCAGATCTCCGCGGGAAACAAATCGATCATGGGCGCCATGATCGAGAGCAACCTCCTGGCTGGCAGCCAGGCGTTCCCCCAGCCGCTCGACAAGCTCAAGCGCGGCGTGTCCATCACGGACGGCTGCATCGACTGGCCCACGACCGAGGCCCTGGTCCGCGAGGTCCACGCCTCCCTGGCCACCCGGGTCTGATGGCTCCCGCCAATTTCATCGTGCGCTTGGCTGCAGATTTGGTACATATCCCCCTCTCATGAAGTCCCCCATTCGCGTCGCAGTGACCGGTGCCGCCGGCCAGATCGGTTATTCCCTGCTCTTCCGAATCGCGTCAGGCGCGATGTTCGGGGCGGACCAGCCCGTGATCCTCCACCTGATAGAGGTGGAGCCGGCGCTTCCCGCGCTGGGCGGAGTGGTGATGGAGCTGCAGGACTGCGCCTTCCCGCTCCTGAAGGGCGTGAAGCCCACCTCGTCCCTCGAGGAGGGATTCAAGGACGTCGACTGGGCGCTCCTCGTCGGCTCCGTGCCGCGCAAGGCGGGCATGGAGAGGAAGGACCTCCTCAGCATCAACGGGAAGATCTTCACGGGCCAGGGCCAGGCGATCGCGACCCACGCCTCGCCCGGCGTGCGGGTGCTGGTGGTCGGCAACCCGTGCAACACGAACTGCCTGATCGCGATGAACAACGCGCGCTCGGTCCCGTCCGACCGCTGGTTCGCCATGACGATGCTGGACCAGAACCGCGCCGTGACGCAGATCGCCATGAAGGCGTCCGCGGACACGACCGCCGTCACGAACCTCGCCATCTGGGGCAACCACAGCTCCACCATGTATCCGGATTTCTATAACACGAAGGTCGGCGGCAAGGGCGCGACGGACGTGATCACGGACGAGTCCTGGTTCAAGTCCACGTTCCTGCCGACCGTGCAGCAGCGCGGCGCGGCGATCATCAAGGCGCGCGGCCTGAGCTCCGCGGCCTCCGCGGCCAACGCCGTCGTCGACACCGTCCGCAACCTGACGACGCCGACCAAGGCCGGCGACTGGTTCAGCGTCGCGGTCTGCTCCGATGGCTCCTACGGCATCGAAAAGGGCCTCATTTTCTCCTACCCCATCCGCAGCGACGGCCAGAAGTGGGAGATTGTCCAGGGCGTGCACCTGACCGACTTCTCGAGGGAGCGGATCACCGCGACCGAGACGGAGCTGAAGGAGGAGAAGGCCCTGGTCTCCGAGCTCCTGCCCAAGTGAGGCCTAGAGGCGCTCCTTGAGCGCCCTGGCCAGTGCGAGGACGGACTCCAGGTCGTCGCCCCTCACCGTGAAGTGGCCCATCTTGCGGCCGGGCCTGGGCTCCGGCTTGCCGTAGAGGTGCAGCGAGGCCGCTGGCTCGGAAAGGATCGCCGCCCAGTTGGGCTCGCCCTCGACCTTGCCGGCCTGCCACTTCCACGCGTCGCCGAGTATGTTGACCATGACGATCGGCCCCAGCGCCGCCGTCGACCCGAGGGGCAGCCCGCACACCGCGCGCACGTGCTGCTCGAACTGGCTGGTTTCCGCGCCGTCGATCGTCCAGTGCCCCGAATTGTGGGGACGCGGCGCCAGCTCGTTCACGACGAGTCCCCCGCCCCTTACCTCGAAGAGCTCGACGGCCACCAGGCCGACGACGCCCAGCTTGTCCGCTATGGCGGTCGCGAGGGCCTGGGCGTTCGCCTCGACGGCCCGGGCTACCCGCGCCGGGACGATCGAGAAATCAAGGATGTGATTCGTGTGGATGTTCTCCGAGGCCGGGTAGATGCGCGTCTCGCCCGACTTCGAGCGGGCGCAGATGACCGAGATCTCGCGTTCGAACTCGATCCACTGCTCGACGACGCACCGGCGCCCCCTGAAGATGGCCGTCGCCTTCGCGAGCTCCTGCGGCGTCGAGATCTTCATCTGGCCCTTTCCGTCGTAGCCGAAGTCCGCCGTCTTGACGACGCAGGGAAGCCCGACCTCCTCGACGGCCTCGGTGATGTCCCCCTCCAGGGCCTCCGCGTACTGAGCGTGCGGGAAACCGTTGTCCCTTAGCCAGGCCTTCTCGCGCCAGCGGTTCTGGCAGACGTGGAGGACGGCCGACGAGGGATGAAGGCCCGTGATGCCCTCGACGACCTTTAGCGGCGCCGTCGGAACGTTTTCAAACTCGTAGGTCGCGATGTCGACGGAGCGCGCGAAAGTCTCCATAGCCTCCTTGTCCTCGTAGGGGGCGCAGGTCTCGCGGTCGGCCGCCGCACCGGCCGGGCTCGTGCCCGAGGGCTCGTAGACGTGGACCTTGTAGCCGAGCTCCTGCGCGGCGTGGGCGAACATCCTGCCAAGCTGTCCCCCTCCAAGGACGCCGATCACTTTGCCGGGACTGATCACGGCAGCCGGGACTTGAGGACCTTGGCCGTTTGCGCGGAGCGCCGCGCCGCAAGCGCCTTCGCAACCTTCGGGTCCGTGAGGGCAAGGATCGACGCCGCGAAAAGGCCGGCGTTGATGGCCCCCGCCTTGCCGATCGCGAAAGTCGCCACGGGGATTCCGCCGGGCATCTGGACAATGGAGCAGAGGGAATCAAGACCCTTCAGCGAGGTCGTCTCGACCGGGACGCCGAGGACGGGAAGCCCGGTGAGGGAAGCCGTCATGCCGGGCAGGTGCGCCGCTCCTCCGGCGCCCGCGATGATGACCTTGATGCCCCTGGCGGCGGCTCCGCTCGCGTACTCAAAAAGGAGCCTCGGCGTCCTGTGGGCGCTCACGACCTTCTTCTCGAAGGAGACTCCGAGGTCGGCGAGCGTCTCGGTGGCGTGGCGCATGGTCTCCCAGTCGGAGGTGCTGCCCATGATCACCCCTACGGGAGGGGCGGGTTTCTTGGCCGCGGTGCGTTTGGAAGCCATCTGGAGGATGGCCTACCTTGCACCGCCCGCGGCCAGGAGTTCAACCGCCTTCTGTCAGACGAGGGATGCGCCCTTCGGCAGCTTCACAACGACCGTGCCAGCGATCTTGTCGTGCCAGCCCTGCTTTTCCGGGTCGAAGGCGATCCAGATGAAGCCGAGGCCGACCGCTATGAGGGAGATGAAGCACGCAAGCGCACGCACGATGGCGGTCATCCAGTCGACCGGCCGGCCGTCGATGCGGACGACCTTGTGGCCGAAGATGATGCTGCCGACGGTGGACCCCTTGAACTTCCAGAACACGGCGGCGTAGGCGCCGAGGACCGGGAGGAAGGCATCCGACATGTGGACCAGGGCGCCGACCAGGATCGCGTCCAGCCCCATGGCGAGGATGCGGGGCCAGAAGCGGGCCCGCGGCAACGCGGCCTCGGCGATCAGATTGGGCGCCATTGCGACAGGAGGCGGCACCGCGGCCACCGGCGGCGGCAACGGGGTTCCCTCGACGGCACCGGGCACGATGATCGAGGCCGCGGGGACAAGGGGCTCGGAGACGGAAGGGGCATGGCCGGCCGTGGCGGCAGCTGCTACCGCCGGGACCGCGACCCCAATCGGGGTCGTGACCGCGACGGCTGCCCGGACGGGCGAGAGCAGCGTCGTCACGACGCAGGCGAAGCCGAGGAACGCGACCACGACCCACATCATGATGCCAAGGACAGGCACAAGGTAGATGACGGTGACGATCAGCGCCCCCACCAGGATGGCCAGGGCGGTGTGCTGGTTCCTGCCGATGATCGAGCCCCCGAGAAGCCGGTAGATCGTCGCCTTGCCGAACACGATTGCGGTCATGACGGCCAGGGGCAGCACGATGATCGCGACAGGGATGCCGACGATAGTGATGCAGAGGAGAATGAAGACTACGGGCAGCGCGATAATCGAGAGGACGCCCACGAGGAACATGGAGCCGGGCCGCTTCGTCAGCGTCTCGGTGCACTTCGCGATCCCTCCGGGGAACGCCAGGGCGACCACGATGTAGAGGCCGATCAGGAACGCATTGATGATCCAAATGACATGGAGGTGGCGGCCGAAAGCCAGCGGGCGGCCCATCTGGAAGCCGTTCGTCCACCAGGACGAGGCCACGTTGTCGTCGCCGCCGTTCGTCAGCACGCCGAGGTTGATGATGTGGCCGCCGATGTAGGCTCCGGGATCCTTGAGTATGGCCCCGCCGACGCAGGCGACGTTTCCATCCACGTGCGCATGGGAACCCAGCCTCAGCGTGCCGAGGACCACCACGGCGTTGCCGTGGACCGCGCCGTCGATGTGGCTCGCGCCCATGACCGCCACGGCGTTGCCCTCGACCTCGCCCAGGTTCGTGAGGTTGCCGAATACCGCCACCTCGTTGCCCTCGATCCTCTGGTTGGCGCCGACCGAGACGGAGTCGCCGACCGCGACGCGGTTGCCGTCGTCGTCGTCCGAGTCATGGGAATGGTGCTTATGCACGGGCTTGTCGTCATCGTCGTCCGAGTCGTTGACGGTCACGGTGACGAGCGGCGTCGGCATGGCGTTGGCCATGGTTGGGGTCGGCGTCGCCGCCGGAGCGCCAATCTCGTGCAACGGGGTTTCAGCCTTTGGAGTCGGCGTGGGGTCGGCTGCCAGGAGGGCCGCCGAGAGTGGAAGGAGCGCGGCGAACAGGAGCGCCATGCGCAACGCGGGGGTTTTTGTATTCATTTTAAAGTGTGGGGGTCAGGAAGTGGAGCGCTCGACGCTCAGCACGCGGTAGGTCGCGGCGCCGAAGGCGGCGAGGGCCGCGTAGCTCGTGGCCACGAGCGCGAGGCCGCCGTAGAGCCAGAGGGGCGGGACCGAGGAGACGAGGCTGCCCACGCGGTCCTTCGCCGAGAGCGCGATGTCGCGGCCCAGGGTGAACCAGCCGCGCACGTTCTCGACGGGACCGGAGAAGACGAGGGCGTTCGGGCTCCTCGTGAACATGACGAGGCCCGCGACCAGGAGGGCCGCGGCGATGACGCTCAGGCCGAGGAAGGAGATGCGGATGGCGGAGGGCCAGTGGGCGAAGGACTTCCTCCACCACGGCAGCGCGGCCCGGCGGGTGAGCTCGGCCATGACGCGTGCCTCCAGGCCCGAGGGGGCCTTGCGGTTCGGAAGCCCCCGCAGCATGCGGTTCATCCTGGCTTCCATGTCTTGTGGGTCTTGTGCGTTCATTTTTTTAAATTAGGTATTCAGCGCCTCGAGGGACGCTCCCCCGCGGGAAAGGATCTTTGCCAGTGCGGCCCTCGCGCGGAGTATGTCGGTCTTCACCTTGGCCAGGGACACCCCGAGGCGCCTGGCGATCTCATCATAGGGGATCTCGTCGAAATGGTACAGGACGAGCGGGACCCTCTGGTGGTCGGGCAGCTTCGAGAGCGCCTCCTCTACCCAGGCCCTGCGCTCGTCGGAGTCGACCTCCTCGAAGAAGGTGTCGGGCGCCGCGAAGTCGACGGCAGGCGCCTCCTCGGAGCCGTCGTCCCTTCCGAACTCTGAAAAGAACTTCCAGCGCTTGCGGTAGCGCTGCAGGTGGTTGAGCGACAGGTTCGTCGCGACGGTCTTCAGCCAGCCGCCCGCGGACGGGCTCTTGGAGAGCATCTCGTAGTGCTCGTGGGCCTTTATGAACACCTCCTGCGAGATGTCCTCGGCCTGCGCGTCGTTTCTCACGAGGCGCGCAGAAGTGGTAAAGACCATGTCCTGATATTTACGCATGAACGTCGTAAAATCTTCTTCCGGAGGGCCTAGCCCCGAGGGTTGGTTTTGCACTGTGGATTCATCGTTCATGTCCAAAACACCCTGCGGCCCCCGAAAGTCGCACAAATCGCCCCTCTCCAGAAGCCCGCTCTTTGACGTGCCGGCGGGAGATCCAGGTCCGATGGGCGTTATCTGACGCAACCCGCGCATCTTTTGCGGGTTATGGAGCCTTACCAAGAGGATTAGACCGCGTTCATTCGACGGGGATGGACCCCCTGCCCTTGCAAACCCCCTCCCCAGGCGAGAGGGTGGGTCATCCGGTCGAGCCCCAAGGGATCATGCCAAACGACACCTCATTCCTAGCGTCCTCACCTGCCATCGAGGCCTCGGTCCGCGAGATAGGCGAGCGCCTGTTCAAGCTGATGGAGGAGCACCCTTCCCCTGGCATCCTCTCCAAGAAGGGCGCGTACGCACGCATCATGGAGTGGTCCATGAAGGACCCGGCCTTCAAGGCGCAGCTCTTCCGCTTCGTCGATGTGCTCCCCTCGCTCGGCTCCTCCTCGGAGGTGGTCCGCCACCTGCGCGAGTACCTGGGCGACAAGGCCGTGGAGCTAAGCCCCGCAATGAAGACCGGCCTCGCCGCGGCCTCCTTCGCGCCCGGCATCGTCGCCGGCGCCGTGAAGGCCAACGTGTCCTCGATGGCCGGGCAGTTCGTCGCCGGGGCCACGCCGGCCGACCTCCTGAAGCGATTCAGCCACAATGCCTCGGCCGGCGTCGCGACGACGATCGACCTCCTGGGCGAGACGGTGGTCAGCCAGGGGGAGGCGGACGCCTTCCTCGCGCGCAACATGGACGTGCTGGAGACGGTCGGTAAGGCCATCCGCAAGGACGACAAGCCGTGCTTCAGCGACATTGGCCCCAAGGGTCCCCTCCCCCGCCTCAATCTCTCGGTCAAGATTTCCGCCCTCACGCCCGAGGTGCACCAGGCCGATCCCGAGAGCTCCATCAATGCGCTGAAGGAGCGCCTCCGCCCGATTCTCCGGCGCGCGAAGGAGATCGGCGCCTTCATCAACTTCGACATGGAGAGCTATGGCCTGAAGGACCTGACGCTCTCCCTCTTCAAATCCATCCTCACCGAGGACGAGTTCAAGGTCGGGCCTGCCGCAGGCATCGCGATGCAGGCGTACCTGCGCGACTGTGAGAAGGACCTGAAGGAGCTGATCGCGTGGGCGCGCAAGGCCGGGCGCCCGATCGTCGTCCGCCTCGTGAAGGGCGCCTACTGGGACTACGAGACAACGCTCGCGGGCCAGCGCGGATGGCCGGTGCCCGTCTGGTCCGAGAAGCCCCAGAGCGACGCCAACTACGAGAAGCTCTCGCTCCTCCTGCTCGAGAACGCCGAGGTGACCGCCCCCGCATTCGCCTCGCACAACGTGCGCTCGTGCGCCCACGCGATCGCCCAGGCCCGCAGGCTCGGCGTCGATTCCAAGGCCTACGAGTTCCAGGCGCTCTACGGCATGGCCGATGAGCTGAAGGCGGCGCTGGTCTCGAGCGGCCACCGCGTCCGCGAGTACTGCCCGGTCGGCGACCTCCTCCCGGGAATGGCCTACCTGGTTCGCCGCCTTCTTGAGAACACGTCGAACGAGGGGTTCCTGAGGGCAAAGGACGTGGGCGGCGCCTCGCGCGAGGTGCTGCTGCGCAACCCGGTCGAGCTCATTTCCACCAGGCCCGCGCCGCAGGCGCCGGCCCCGGCGTTCAGCAACGCCCCGAACACCGACTTCACGCTCGAGGCCAACCGCGCCCGCATGCGCTCGGCCTTGGAATCCGTCGCAAGGGGCTTCGGCAAGAAGCACCCGATCGTGATCGGCGGAAGGAAGATCAGCGACCGCGAGCTGGTGGCCTCCACCAATCCCGCCAGGCCCTCGCAGGTCCTGGGGCACTGGGCGCGCGCGACCGTGGCCGACGCCGATAATGCCGTGGAATCCGCGCGCAAGGCGTGGCCCGCCTGGGCCGCGACGCCGGCCCACGAGCGGGCCTCGATACTCGACAAGGCGGCCGAGCTCATGGAGGCGCGCCGCTTCGAGCTCAACGCGCTCGAGGTCTACGAGGCCGGTAAACCCTGGATCGAGGCGGACGGGGATATTTCGGAGGCGGTGGACTTCTGCCGCTACTATGCGGCGCAAATGCGCGAGCTCGGACGGCCGAGGGTGACGCAGCCGGTTCCCGGCGAGCGCGACGTCCAGGTGTGGACACCCCGAGGCGTCGGCGTCGCGATCGCGCCATGGAACTTCCCGCTCGCGATCCTCTGCGGCCTGACCGTCGCCCCGCTGGTTGCGGGCAACGCCGTCATCATGAAGCCCGCCGAGCAGACGACGCTGATCGCCGCGGCGCTCATGGACATCCTGGTCGAGGCCGGGATCCCCGCCGGCGTCCTCAACTTCGTGCCCGGAATGGGCGAGGACGTGGGTGCGCGCCTGGTCAGCCACCCGAAGACAGACTTCATCGCCTTCACCGGATCCCGCGCCGTGGGACTTCGGATCTGGGAGACCGCCGGCAAGACGCAGCCCGGCCAGGCAAACCTGAAGAAGGTGGTCTGCGAGATGGGTGGAAAGAACGCCCTGATCATCGACAACGATGCCGACCTCGACGAGGCGATCCCGGCGGCCCTCTACAGCGCCTTTGGCTTCTCCGGCCAGAAATGCTCCGCCCTCTCGCGCCTCATCGTGCTGGAGGATGTGCACGATCATTTCGTGGAGCGCTTCCTCGCGGCCTGCTCGTCGATCCCCGTCGGGGATCCCGCGAGCCCGGGCACGGTCGTCGGCCCCGTCATCGACGCGGAGTCGCGCACGAGGATCCTCGGGATGATCGAGAAGGGCCGCAAGGAGGGGAAGCTCGCCTTCCAGTCGAAGCTTCCCGACGCGCTCGCGAAGGACGGCCACTTCGTGCCGCCGACGGTTTTCACCGGCGTCCCCGCCTCGGCCTCCATCGCGAGGGATGAGATCTTCGGCCCGGTCATCGCGATCCTGAAGGCGAAGGATCTCGACGAGGCCTTCAGCATGGCGACGGACGTCGACTACGCGCTCACGGGCGGCATCTTCTCCCGCAGCCCCACCGCGCTCGAGCGCGCGCAGAATGAGTTCCTGGTCGGCAACCTCTACATCAACCGGGGGATCACGGGCGCCATCGTCGAGCGCCATCCCTTCGGCGGGTTCAAGATGTCAGGCGGCGGCAGCAAGGCCGGGGGCCGCGGCTACCTGGAGAACTTCATGTTCCCGCGCGCGATTGCGGAGAACGTCATGCGCCGCGGCTTCACGCCGCCCGCCGAGGAGACGCCGGGCTAGGTCGTTGTATAGAGGCGGTAGATGACCTGGGTGCCCAGCTCGTGCCAGCCCCTCTCGGAAACCCGGTCATAGAGGCGCCGCGCGCAGTCGAGACCCGGCAGATCGAGGCCCATCTCCTTCGCGGAGGCGACGGCGATGGCGATGTCCTTCCTCAGATGCTTCACGTAGAAGCCGGGCGCAAAGTCGCCCGAGAGCGCACGGGGGCCGAGGTTCGTCATGGCCCAGCTCCCGGCCGCACCACCGCTGATGCTCGCATGGACCCTCAGGGGATCGAGCCCCGCGCTCTTCGCGTAGGCCAGGGCCTCGAACACGGCCACGATGCCGATCGCGCCCGCAATCTGGTTCGCCATCTTGCAGTGCTGGCCCGATCCGGCCGGCCCGAGGAGCGCGATGTTCTTTCCCATGAGGGAGAATACCGGCATCGCGCGGTCGAAGGCGGCGGAGTCACCGCCCGCCATGATGACGAGCCTCGCCTCGCGGGCACCGATGTCGCCGCCCGAGACGGGCGCGTCGAGAGATTCCAGGCCGCGGGCCCCCGCGACCTCTGAAATCCTGCGTGCCAGGAGCGGGCTCGACGTCGTCATGTCGATCAGGAGGGCGCCTTTCCTTGCCTTCTCGACGATCCCGCCGGCCCCGAGATAGGTGTCCTCAACATCCTTCGGGAAGCCGAGCATCGTGATCACGATGTCGGCAGCAGCCGCCGCGGAGCCCGCGGAGTCGTGCCAGTGCGCGCCCTTCTCCAGGAGCACCGAGGCCTTCTCTTTCGTGCGGTTGTAGACGTGGACCGTGTGGCCGGCAGCCATGAGGTGGCCAGCCATGCTGCGGCCCATGACCCCGGTGCCGATGAATGCGATTTCAGGCAAAGTGGACATCGGGTTCACCAGGAATCCTTCGAGTCCTCGATCAGTTGCTTAAGGACCGGGAAGCGCAGCTCGCCGTAGTTCATCGCATACGTGAGATTGCCGTCCTTGAAGACCCAGGTCGTCGGGATCCAGGAGACCGGCAGCCCGAGGACCTGCGACACCGACTCCCCTTTCTTGCGCGAATGGTTCGGGTGGAGGAAGAGCTGGAAGTTCGGCTCGGCGCCGACGCCGTTTTTCGCCAGGAGCTCGCGCCCATCGACGCCGTTCCAGGTCGTGATGAAGATGAAGTTCACGTTCGGGTTGGCGGCGATGAAGTCGCTCCAGCCGTTGTTGGCCAGCTCGTGCTTGCAGTTCGGGCACCACGGCGCCCAGAAGTGGACCACCGTCACCTTGTCGGACTTGGTGGCCGCCGCGATGGTCTGCTCGAACGCGGCCGTGCCGTCGTCGGCGCGGGCAAAGGGCATGAGCGACAGGACGGCAGCGAGGAGGAGGAGTCTGCGAATCATCCCTCCACCATGGCACACCTCGGCCCCAATTGGCAAACCTACGAGAGGTGCAGCCAGGCGAGGCCCGCCCGTATCCAGAGCGGGCACGTGACGAGGCCGGCGGCGGTCGTCGAGAGGACGACCTGCACCGCCGTCAGCGGCTGGCCGCCGTAGTACTGGGCAATGATGATCGGGAGCACCGCGGCGGGCATGGCTGCCTGCACCACGATCACCCGCTTGAGCTCATCCGAGCACGGCAGCACGTACGCGAAGCAGAGCATGAGGACCGGCAGCACGGCCAGCCGCACGGCGCAGGCGCCGAGCGCCACGTTGCGGTGGAGAAGCTTCATCGGGTCATCGAGGTAGTTCGCGAGGTTGACGCCCGTCATGAGGAGGCCGAGCGGCACGGCGCAGACGGCAAGCGAGTGCACCATCGATCGCGCGAAGCCCGGGACGAGGGGGCTGAGGCCCAGCACGTTGACCGCGATGGCCACCAGGATCGTGATGAACATCGGGGAGACCAGGCGCTTCCAGCCGCTCCTCAGCGAGGATCCCGTGAGCACGAGGATCCCCACGGACCAGATCGCGAGGTCGACCCCCATGTTGTGGACAAGGAGGAGTCCCTGCGTCTGCTGGCCCCAGAGGCCCCCGATGATCGGGAAGGGAAGGTAGCTGTAATTGCTGACGCCGGTGGAGAGGGCGAAGGTTCGAAGGCCCGTTCCCTTGCCGAGGCCGATCATCTTGGCCGCCGCGTACGCCACCCCCATGCCGACGCAGGTGAGGACGAAGCCCGCGAGCGGGGGGAGGACCAGGTTGCCCGGGAGCCGCAGCGATGCGTTGCCGACGATGGTGTCAAAGGCCAGGCACGGCATGCACAGGTGCACGACCACCCTGATGATGCTCGTCTCGGCGGTGCCCTCGACGACGTGGCAGCGCCTAATGCCAACGCCGACGCCGATCAGCAGGAAGACCGGCAGTATGAGTAAGAATAGCCCAGCGATTGTCATCCCTCGACAGGGAGGGATGACGCTTTCGCGTTTTAACGCACGCGAAAAACGGGCGGCCTAGCGGCCGATCACGTGGTGGTCGGCGGGACGGCCGGGGGAGCCGGGGGCGTTCCGGGCTCGGAGGCGCCACCCGGGCGCTTGCCGCCGCGGACCGGGAGCGTGTCGAAGATCTTCTGCTGGTCCTCGGTCAGGGTCGCGCGGATCTGGGCGCGCGTGGACTCCATGAGGGCCTTCATCTTGGCGTGCTTCTCCTGGGGCGCCAGCGAGTCGTCCTCATGGATGGCTTTGCCCTGGGTGCGGCCGCTCTCGATGATGGGCTCGATGACCTTCACCTCGTCGGGAGTGAGGCTCAGCTTGGCGGTCAGTTCCGCGAGCCTGAAGCCCTCGCGGCCATGGCCGTGTCCGGCAGGGGGAGGAGGAGGGGTGTCGACGCCCGGGGGCGGCGGCTGGACCGTGTCATCGGCCTTGAGTGAGACTTGGGAGAGGACGAGGCCGACGGAGGCGACCGAAAGTGCGAAAAGGTATTTTGGACTCATGCCTGATAAGACGCAGTTCAGGGGCCAAGCGTTACGCGCAATTGTGCGATGGTCTTGCGCAGCGGGACACAAACCGGCAGCGTCCGTCCCAATGATTGAGGTAGAGGCGCTTACCAAACGCTATGGCGACTTCACTGCGGTTAAGAACCTCTCGTTCTCCGTGCGCCCGGGAGAGGTGCTGGGCCTCGTGGGCCCCAACGGCGCGGGAAAGACGTCCACGCTGCGCTGCCTGGCGGGGATCATCCCGGCCTCGTCCGGCAGGGTGACGGTCGCGGGCCACGACCTCGCGACGGACCCCGTGGCGGCCAAGCGCGAGCTCGCGTTCTTCCCGGACGAGCCGCGCCTTTTCGAGTACCTCTCGGTCCGCCAGCACCTGACCTTCGTCGCGCGCGTCTACGGTGTCGCCGACTACGAGAAGATCGCGGTGCCGCTGCTCGAGGAGCTCGAGCTCTCCGACAAAGCCGACGTCCTGCCGGCCGAGCTCTCGCGCGGCATGAAGCAGAAGCTCGTGATCGCCTGCGGGCTCCTGCACTCGCCGAAGGTGATGTTCTTCGACGAGCCCCTGACGGGCCTCGATCCCCTGGGCATCCGCCGCATGAAGGACTCCATCATGAGGCGATCAAAGGAGGGTGCCGCGATCGTCCTCAGCTCCCACCTGCTGCACCTCCTGCAGGAGGTGTGCACCCACGTCCTCATCCTTAAGAAGGGCGAGAAGGTCGCCGACGGAACGCTCTCCGATGTCGCCGCGAAGTTCAGCAACGGAGAGGCGAACGTGAGCCTTGAGGAGATCTTCATCCGCGCCACCGGCGGCTCGGAGACCTGACGCCAGGCGTGCGGCCATGACGAGCGCCCTCCTCTACCTGCGCCTCACGTCGCTCGCGAACCTGGTCATGCACCGGATCCGCAGGCTGAAGCAGCCGAAGTACGTGATGGGGACGGTGGCCGCGATCGCCTACTTCTACTTCTTCGTGGGGCGCCGCTTCGGGCAGGCGATGGCGTCCTCGGGACCGATGATGCCGGCGACCATGTCGACCTTCGCCACCATGGGCATCTGCATCCTGCTGACGGTCGTGGGGCTACTCAGGCTCGGCTTCGCATGGGCCTCCCCGACGGCGACCCCGGGCTTCCGCTTCAGCGAGGCCGAGATCGCCTTCCTCTTCCCGGCGCCCATCCCTCGAAAGACGCTGATCCACTACCGTCTCCTGAGCGCCCAGCTGGCGATCCTGTTCACCTCGGTCCTCATAGCCGTTGTCTTCAACCGCTCCGGCTTCATGGGAAGCAACCGCGTCATGAGGGCCCTCGGGTGGTGGGTCATCCTGGCCACCTTCGACCTGCACCTGAACGGTACAAACCTCCTGCTCCACCGCCTGAAGGAGACAAGCCCGCGCTATGTCATGTGGCGCGTCCTGGTCGTGGGCGGCATCATCCTCTACGCCGGCGCGATCCTGTGGTCGGTGTGCTCCCTGGTGGGGAACCTCGCGACCTTCGCGGACATGTCCTCGGGCTCCATGGACCGGGCGACCGACGCGCTCGCGCGCGAGCCCCTGTTCCACTGGCTCACCCTTCCGCTCAGCATCCTGTTTGGCCCGTACGCCGCGACGAGCGCCAGGGGATTCGCGGTCGCGATGGTCCCCGCCCTTCTGCTTCTCGTCATCAACTACCGCTGGGTGCTGAACACCGAGGCCCGGTTCGAGGAGGGCTCGATCGCGATCGCCGAGAAGCGCGCCGCGGCCAAGGCGGCCGCGCAGCGGGGCGAGATCCCGAGGCTCAGCACCGCGAAGCAGAAGGAGCGCTCGGGGCCCTTCCCCCTGGCGCCGACGGGGCTGCCCGAGGTCGCCTTCCTCTGGAAGAACCTGCTCTCGATGCGCAGCTCGGTCTTCAGCCGCCGGGCGTTCTTCATCCTGTTCGGTATTGTCGGGGGCCTCTCGATGTCCTTCGGGCCGATGCTGGCAAGACACTCGGTGTCTCCCAACGCCGACGTGATCCGGCACATGGTCGTCATCATGTGCGCCATCGTGTCCGGCTACACCGTGTTCCTTGGGCCGCAGCTCGCCCGCCAGGATCTCCGGAGCGACCTGCCCAACGCCGACCTCCTGAAGACCTACCCGATGGAGGGATGGAAGCTGGCGCTCGGCGAGCTCCTGGCGCCGACGGTCCTGCTCTCCGTCATCCTCTGGTGCGCGATCCTCATATCGGCGATCCTCGTCGACTCCTCCGGCGAGATCGAGTGGCTGACGACGGGCGTCAGGCTGACCTTCATCGTCTGCCTCGGGTTTGCCGCGCCGCTCCTCTGCCTGATCCAGCTCATCGTCCCCAACTCGATCATGGTCCTCTTCCCGAGCTGGTACCAGTCGTCGCGCTCCAGGTCTGCCGGCATCGAGATGTTCGGCCAGCGCCTGATCTTCGGGTTCGTCCAGATGTTCTTCGCACTCACGGTTGTCCTGCCCGCGGTCGGGTTCGCGGCGCTGGTCTTCTTCTGTTCGAAGTGGCTGATCGGTATCAGCCCGGCGGTCGTCCTCGCTACCCTCGCCATCGTCCCGATGCTTGGCGGGGAGGTGGCGGTCGGCCTCTGGTTCCTCGGCGACCGTTTCGAGAAGTTCGACCTCACTGCCGAATCGAGATAGGGAACATGCGCCAATCCGCGCTTTCCAATTCGTCCCGGCCCTGTTCTAAATAGTGCGTCGGCTGCCTAAGTGCCGTTGAATAAAATACATAAGAATCTCGCCATGAAGAAATTGCTCACTTTGTCCCTGGTTGCGCTCCTCTGCGCCACCTCCGTTCGCGCCGACGACGCGCACACCCCGCGCTCGGACTTGGTCTCGCGCGTGGAGACCTGCGAGGCGATCGTGCGCGAGTTCCAGGCGGACCCGGCAAGGGCGATCCCTTCCGGCGTATGGCAGCGTGCACGCGGCGTCATCATCCTCAGCCAGTTCAAGGCGGGCTTCATCTTCGGCGTAAAGGGCGGCTACGGCATCATCATGGTGAAGAAGCCGAACGGTCATTGGAGCCTCCCGGTCCTGATCGACGCGAGCGAGGCCAGCCTCGGCCTCCAGGTCGGCGCCAAGACGGTCGACACCATCTGCATCCTGACGGACGACGCGACGCCGCGGCTGCTCTTCACGAACCGCGTCAACATCGGCGTCGACGCCAAGGCCGTCGCCGGCCCGAGCTCGGCCGAGTACGAGAACGACGCGACCAAGTCCTTCATCGCCCCGGTGCTCGTGTACTCCAAGTCCACGGGCCTCTACGCGGGCGCGACGGTCAAGGCCGGCCGCATCCAGCGCAACGACATCGCCAACTTCACGCTCTACAGCACGTCGTACACGATGCCGGAGCTCCTCTACAGCGACTGGGTCACACCGCCGACCGAGGTGCAGCCGCTGATCTCGTTCATCGAGCAGCTGTCGCCCTGAGCGACTCGAGCAGCGCGTCGTAGGCCACCTGCGCCACGCGCTCCTGGACCTCGGCCCGGGACAGTCCCGGGAACGAGACCCTTCCGGTCGTTATGACGGGTTCGCCGCCGGACATGCGGCACACGGCCCACCAGGCAAAGGGATCCGTCACGTTCTGCTCCGGCGAGGCCTCCGCGTAGCCGGTCGTGGCGACGCCGACATCCGCCCCGAAGAGCGAGCAGACGCCGCGCGCCATCTGCCCGGCGACCTTCGCCGAGACGCAGTTCGTGGCAACGGCCTCGACCCGGTCCACCTGCAGGAGCTTCACCTTCTGCTCGAGCGAGTAGGCCGTCAGGCCGCCCAGGAAGAAGTTCGATGCCCCCGAGATGAGCCCGATCCTCGACTGCAGGCGCCCGCACGTGAGGCTTTCGGCGACAGCCAGCGTCCTTCTCGGCTCGGCCAGCATGAGTGTCTTCAGGTCGCTCATCGTGATGGGCTCAGTGCGGCTTCTCCTCGCTGATCCTCTTCAGGTTCGCGAGGCCGGCCTCGAAGTCGGGCCCGACGAGCTTGTTCATGAAGAGCCCGAACCACCTGTACATCGGGCTTCGGCCGAGGTCGCCCTCCATCGTCATGGACACCTGGGTCATCGTCGGGTCGACGGGCGTGAGCCTCATGCCGCCCTGGGAGACCATGCCGACATCCTTGAATTCCATTTGGTACTGGAAGAAGTCCGACGGGTGGGTCGAGGAGATCGTCATCTTGCCGTCGCCCTGGCTCTTGCTGGTCCACTCGCTCCAGGCGCCGACCTCGGTCGTGGCCGGCGAGTACGAGATCTTCATGTCCGGATCCCGCGCGAACCAGATCCCCCACTTCCTCCAAGCCTTGAGATCGGAGACCAGGGGGTAGATCACGGCGGGGCTCGCGGCGATGACGGTCGTCCTCTCGACCCGGTAGTGCCCAGGAAGGAAGAAGCCCACCACCACAAGGACAACCCAGAGCCCGAAGAGCGCCGAGAAGATCTTTATGATGAGCTTCATTCCCATGATCCTGCGGCCCGGCTGAACCAAGGCCAACCGTTAAAACCTAGCCGATCTCAAGGCCCACGGGGCAGTGGTCGCTTCCCATGACCTCCGGGCTGATCCACGCCTTCTTGAGCGAGGACCTGAGCTCATGCGCGGCAATGAAGTAGTCCACGCGCCAGCCGATGTTCCTCTTCCTGCAGTCGGCCATCTGGCTCCACCAGGTGTAGTGGCCTGGTCCCTTCTCGAATTCCCTGAAGGTGTCGACGAAGCCCGATTCAAGGAGCGTCCCGAAGCTTTCGCGCTCGGCGTCGGTGAATCCGGCGTTCTTGCGGTTGGTCTTCGGGTTCGTGAGGTCGATCTCCGTGTGCGCCACGTTCAGGTCCCCGCAGAAGACGGCAGGCTTCCCCTTCGACTGGAGCTTCTTCAGGTACCTCCGGAAGGCGGGATCCCACTTCTTCGTGCGGTACTCGACGCGGGTGAGTCCCCTCTGGGAGTTCGGCTGGTAGACGTTGACGAGCCAGAAGTCCTTGAACTCCGCGGCGAGCACCCGGCCCTCCGTGTCGTGGACCGCGGTGCCGATGCCGTTCGCGACAAACAGCGGCTTCATGCGCGTCAGGATCGCCGTGCCGCTGTAGCCCTTCTTCTCGGCGCTGTTCCAGTGGACCTCGTAGCCCTTCGGCCACTTCACGTGCTGGACGTCACCCGGGTGGGCCTTCGTCTCCTGGAGGCACACGGCGTCCGCGTCGGACTTCTCGATGTACTCGAGGAGGCCCTTCTTGAGGGCCGACCTGATGCCGTTCACGTTCCAGGAGACGATCTTCATGGGTGAGGGTCAGCGCCAGACGCCGAGGATGGCGCCCTGGAGCGCAAGCAGGGTCACGTCGTGGCCGGTCGTGATCATGAGGTGCCTCAGCGTGCGCCTCTCGAACATGCCGTTCACCGCCGAGCGCGAGAGCACGATGCCGATGCCGACGAAGAGGCCCATCTCGAGGCCCTTCACGGCCCCTGCCGTGTGGTTCGCGGCGAGGAGGGCGGCAAGGGTGAAGGTGGAGAGGATCGTCCAGAGGAAGCACTTCGGGAGCATCAGCTTGCCGCCGGGTTCCTTCCGGAAACCCGCCAGCATCTCGGGCGTGTATTTCATCTCCACGAACCACGCCTTGACGAACAAGAGGGGCGAATACCAGAGGGCGCCGAGCAAGAAGCCGATGACGGATACGACAAGCACGTGGAGGACGCTGAGACTTTGCATTGCTGTGATCATGGAGGGTATGGGCTGGGGTGGACCTAACTGCTGCGACACCGGAAGATAGCGCCGAGCGAACCGAATAAAAGCGGAATCCCGGCCGGGGCCCATGACACGGCTGCCCCAAGCTTCCGATTGCCAACGGGGCCCGCTCCCCAACTATTGCATGCAAAATGCAGGAGTTCGCCGCCATCCCCCTGGGTAGCCCCATACCGGATCTTCCGCATGCGGTCTCCTGCAGCCTGCCCACGATGGCAGCCGTGCGCGGCTACGAGGAGAAGGACCCGGCGGTCGTCTCGCAGCTCCAGACGGGCTATCCCCGCTTCGTTCTCCATCCCTTCGCAAAGCGCCTCGGAGCCGAGCTTTCCAAGAGGCATAAGCTCGAGGGCCGGAAGCTCTGGCTCACCTCGTCCCGCAGGATGGCCTCGGCGCTCCTCGGCCACCTGAAGGCCGGGCCCGCCGCGAGCAAGGCCGCCCTCTTTGCCAAGGACGGGGCCCATGGCGTCGTACACGACGACACGCCGGAGATCACGCTCCGCGCCAAGCATTATCTCCAGCACATCGGCGGCTACCTGTCGTCCCGCGAGGCCGAGGACATCCTGGCGGCCATGGGCGCGGGCCCGCAACCCGGCACCGAGGAGCTCTTCCCGGGCAACGCAGCGGCCGAGGTCATCGTCCACCTCAAGCCCATCTTCGCGGGCACGCGCACGGCGGACCTCCTCCTTGCCAACAGCGGGATGAACGCGATCCACGCCGCCTTCAGCGCCGTCAACAACCTGCAGGCCCCGAAGGGCCGCACCGCCTGGGTGCAGCTCGGTTGGCTGTACCTGGACACGATCGCCATCCTGAAGAAATTCACGGCGACGCCCGACGACTACATCTACGTGCCCGACATCCTCGACATGGCGGCGATCGAGCGCCTCTTCGAGGAGCGCGGCGACAGGATCGCCGGCGTCATGGCCGAGGTGCCGACCAATCCCCTGATGGAGAGCACCGACGTCGCGGCTCTCGCGGCCCTGTGCCGCCGCCACGGCGTGAAGCTGGTCCTCGACCCCTCGGTCGCGTCGGCCTTCAGCGTCGACTGCCTGCCCCACGCCGACCTCGTGGTGACGAGCCTCACGAAATACACGGGCAACGAGGGGGACGTCATCGCGGGCCTCGTCGCGGTGAACCCAGAGGGTACCGATGCCAGCTTCCTGCGCCAGGGTGCCGCGGCCATCGTCGAGTCCCCCTACAAGCGGGACCTCTCGCGCCTCGCGGCGCAGATCTGCAACACGACGGCCGTCCTCGGGCGCATCAACGAGAGCACGCCCAAGGTCCACGAGTTCCTGGCCTCGCATCCCGGCGTCCGCTCGACCTTCTGGGCGCACTCGCCGAAGTCCCGCGCCAACTACGCAAAGCTCGAGCGCACCCCAGGCTCAACGGGCGGCATGATCTCGTTCACCCTGACGGGCAGCCTGGAGACGTTCTACGACAAGCTGCGCCTCCCGAAGGGCCCGAGCTTCGGCATGAGGACGACGCTCATCTGCCCGTTCATGTTCCTCGCGCACTACGACATGGTGACGACGGACGATGGCCGCGCGGCCCTGCTCGCCAACGGACTCGACCCGGACCTCCTGCGACTCTGCGTCGGCACGGAGCCGGTCGACGACATCATCGCCGCATTGTCCGAGGCCCTGGCCTAGGGCGCGGGCCTGGTCAGGCGTAGGAACCTGAGGCCGAGGAGGATCGAGGCCACGCCCAGGCCGAGGGCGAGGGCGACCCATATGCCCGTGGGCCCGAAACCCCAGCGGATCCCGAAGAGGTAGGCCAGGGGAAGCGCCACGACCCAGTAGGCGACAAACGTCAGTATTGCCGGGACGCGCACATCGGTCATGCCGCGGAGCGCCGAGGCATTGATCACCTGGTTTCCGTCGAAGAGCTGGAAGATGCCCGCCACGACGAGGAGGCGCGTCGAGAGAGCGATGACCGCCAGGTCGCCGATGAAGAGCGAGGCCACCCATCGCCCCCAGACGAGAAACACCACCGTCATGAGGAACGCCATCGAGGCGGCCATGCCCGCCCCGCCAAACCAGATCGACCGCAGCCTTCCGGTCTCGCCGGCGCCCACGGCGGCGCTCGTCCTCATGCCGATCGCCATTGCGAGGCCGAGCGCGACCATGAACGTCAGTCCGGCGCAGGTGATCGCGACCTGGTGGGCCGCAAGCGGCACGGCGCCCAGCCAGCCCATCATGACCGTCGCCGCACCAAAGGCCCCGACCTCAAAGAGAAGCCCTCCCGCCGCGGGCAGACCGACATGCAGCATCCGCCATATCCTTGCCCCCGAGAAGGGGGCGAACCAGCGCTTGGGCCGCGCGCTGTGCATCACCGGGTCGGACCTGAGCCAGAAGGCCATGACGAAGCAGCTGAATGTACGGGCGGTCAGGGTGGCGATTCCCGCGCCCGTGAGCCCGAGTGGCGGGGAACCCCAGTGCCCGAAGATGAACACCCAGTTGAGCAGCACGTTCAGCAGCACGCTGGCGACGCTGATCACGGTCCCCACCCACGGCCTTCCCATGGACTCCACGAACTGCCTCTGCGCGGTGTACGCGAAAGCGGGCAAGAGCGATGCGCCGATCAGGAGGAAGAACGGGTTCACCGAGGCCACCACCTCCGGCGGCTGCCCGAAACTGGCAAGGTGCCTGGAGATGTAGATGATCAGGACGGTCTCGATGAGGCTGGTCACGAAGCCGAGGAGCAGACCATGCCTAAGGTACTCGCCTGCCTCATCGTGCTTGCCCGCGCCGCGCGACCTCGAGGCGAAGACGGAGACGGGGACAAGGAGCCCAATCCCTATGATGAACAGCACGTTGAAGACGGAGCTTCCAAACGAGGATGCGGCGAGCGGCACGGTCCCGGTGCGGCCGATCATGACCGTGTCCGTCAAGCCCATGAGCATCTGGCTCAGCTGGCCGATCATTATTGGAACGGCAAGGACCAGCGTGGCCCGGGCTTCCTTGATGATGGCGTGCATTCGAGTGTTATTGCGGACCGCGCAATGATGTCCAATGCTACCTTCGTTGAGCAAAAGCCGCATCATATCGGGCTTGGTCGGGGCAGCCGCAATCGCCGCGGCACTCTGGGCCTATGCGCACCGCGCGCCCTCAGTCGCGAGGGATGTGCCCGTGACTCCGATCATCGACGGGGCGGCGATTGACTTCTCGAGCGGCAAGCCGGTCGTCAGCACCAGTGCCGCGGACAAGGCCTCGATGGACGCCGCCGTGAAGCAGATCGACGATGCTGCCAAGGGCGTGACCTTCAAGGCCGACCCGCCGCCGAAGAACTAGGGCCTGCGCAGGCTGCCGCAAGCGCCGGCCTTCTAGGTGATATCGATTCCGAGCGGAAGGGCGCCGGCAATGTGTTCAAAGCCACGTGAGATCCAGAACTCCTGACCCGGGGTGTTGTCGCCGGCGACCAGGATAATCGCGCGCGCTATGCCACATTCGCGAAGGCCGGCCAGGCCCAGCTTGAGGACCTGCGTTCCCACCCCCTTGCCCCTGTGCTCGGGAGCGACGGCCAGGTGGTATACCAGGCCACGGCGGCCGTCGTGACCGCAAAGGGCCGCACCGATGATCGCGCCCTCGAGTGTCGCGGCGAGGCTCGTGCCGGGATTTCGGTCCAGATAACGGACAAACGATTCCCTGTCGTCGCCCTCTGACACCTCCACGCCATCGCTGCGCCGCCATAGCGCGACGAGTTCCTCGTAGTCGGCGGGGTCGATGGGGCGATATTTGATTTCAGCTTGCATATACCGTAACAAGAATATACTCATAATGGCATGAACTTCGGCTCCCTCAAGACAAACCTCCTGCAACATCCGGACAAGAAAGTCCGTTTCGTTCTACCGGATGGCGACCCGATTCCGGCTGAGTTCCACGTCACCGAGGTCGGACATGTCGTTAAGACCTTCGTCGATTGCGGAGGCTGCGTTCGGCGTCAAGAGTCCTGTCTCCTCCAGACCTGGGTCGGGGATGGTGACCCCGATCACAGGCTCTCTGCAGGGAAGCTCGCCCATATCCTGGGTCTCGCCTCCAGCGTCATCCCTTCTGAAGACCTGGAGGTCGAAGTGGAATACGAGCCATGCGCGGTCGCCCAATACAAAATTGAGGGCGCTGATGCCGGCGGAAACGAAATACGTTTCCAGCTGGGCCACAAACGCACCGACTGCCTGGCACGCGAGGCATGCGGTCTTGCGACTGAGGGTTCCGAGCGCGGCTGCTGCGAGGAAGCAGCAAAGTGCTGCTGAACCATGAGCCTCATCGAGATCTATCAATGTCTTTGCGACACCACACGTCTGCGGATCCTCAATCTGCTGACCGAAGGCGAGCTCTGCGTCTGCCACTTCCAGGAAATCCTCGGCGAGCCGCAGGTGAAGGTTTCCAAGCACCTCGCCTACCTCCGCGCGCGCGGAATGGTGGTCTCACGAAAGGAATCGAACTGGGTGATCTACGCGCTCCCGGAGAAGCCTTCACGAGAGCTCTCGGCCAACCTTGCCTGCCTGCAGGATTGCGTGCGCGAGGAAGAAGTCTTTCGCCGGGACACGGGGAAACGGCGAAGGCTGGCGGGATCCATTTCCGAAAATAGCCCCGTTTGTTGCCCGCCGAAGCCCAGCAAGGCGGCGAAGGCGTCCTCGCGATGAACCCTGGTCCCTACAAGGTTCTGATCCTTTGCACGGGCAATTCCGCCCGCTCAGTCATCGCCGAATTCCTCTTGCGGGAAAAAGGGAAGGGCCGTTTCGAGAGCTACAGCGCGGGCTCCCACCCCACCGGAAAGGTGAACCCCCTTGCGATCTGGGTTCTAAAGGACCGCTACGACATCGACGCCAGCGCCGCCCGAAGCAAGTCGTGGGACGAATTCAAGGACATCAAGTTCGATTTCGTGATAACGGTGTGTGACAATGCAAAGGAATCCTGCCCGATCTTCCCCGGACACCCCGTCACTGCTCATTTCGGCTCTCCAGACCCGGCGAGCTTTGAGGGCACTGAAGCGCAAAAGAAACGGGTCTTCGTCCAAGTCGCCTCCCAAATTGCCCGGAGGATCGAACTATTCTGCGCCCTGCCCGATCCGAAGATCGGGCCCGCGGTCAACGCGATCGGGGAGCAACACGAACTCGAGGCTGAGGGACGACTCGCCCCATAACATGATGGCTGGACAATGAAAGTGCCTGCGTGGTTCGTCGGCGAGTCACTGGGCACCTTTATCCTGGTATTCTTTGGTTGCGGCAGTGTGGCGGCCTCAGTCCTGACAGGGGCCCAAGTCGGCGTCTTCCAGGTGGCGATCGTGTGGGGAATCGGCATCTCCGCAGCAATCTACCTCACTGCGAGCTTGAGCGGCGCGCATCTCAATCCCGCTGTCACGATGGCGTTTGCGGCTTGGGGCGGGTTTCCATGGCGAAAGGTGCCCCGCTACATTCTTGCCCAGTTTGCCGGGGCCTTCGCCGCCAGCTTTGTTCTGTATGCCATGTACCACGGCGTCTTGGCCGCTTATGAATCGTCACATCACATCGTGCGTGGTTCCGCAGGGAGTGAGGCGACCGCGATGATCTTCGGGGAGTTTTTCCCCAATCCATGCGGTCAAGCCCTCACCGCGACAACCCGCGCTCTGGTCTCCCTTCCAACCGCAGCCTACATCGAAACGCTGGGCTCCGGGATTCTCATGCTCGTCATCTTCGGTTCGGTGGACGAAAACAACGCCTCGCGACCCAGGATACTCACTGCTGCGACGATCGGCCTTACGGTGACCATACTCATTTCGCTGATGGGTCCCCTCACGATGGCGGCATTCAATCCGGCAAGGGATCTGGCGCCCCGAATTTTTAGCTCTCTGGCTGGCTGGGGTCGCGTGCCATTCAACACAAACGGCTACGGATGGCTGATAGTCTATGTGCTGGCTCCTGTTCTTGGAGCCCTCCTTGGAGGAGGAATATACAAAATCTGGCTCGCCCCAAATTACGCCTCGGCGGACCGCCCAGGCCCGTAAGGCGCGTCGGCTATGGCCTGCTGCGCACCCGGATCGAGTATTTCTTTGCCTGTTTGTTCGGTGCGGAGAAACGCACCACCTCGGTGGCACTGTTTGAGATCATGAGGTTCTGCCAGGGAGCGGCCGCGTCTATCGGCATTCCCTGGTCATCAAGGAATATGCACTGCACGTGAACCTTCGCGTCACCCGTGCCGCTGTTCCTCAGGTTGGCCACCACCTCGAGCCTGCCATCATCCAGAAGCCGCTCCTGCAGCCCGGTGCAGCTGATCGCGGCCTCAGTCGCAGCGTCGAGCGCGATGAACCGGTCCGTGTTTTCCACCGTGAACTTGGTCGTCTCCTGGGCCTCGTCGCGCGAGGGCGCGCCGGCGCAACCCCCGAGGAGCGCGAGCGCAGAGAGGGCGCATAGTCCGACAAGTGTCTGCCTGGTGGGAGTCATAGAGGGTGCGGGTCCAGCTGTGACTTCACCCGCACACGGATGTTCAGCCATTCTTCGGCGGGGTACGTCAATCGTTTGTAAGAACGGCGTGGCTTGCCCCCATCCGTGCAAACTGCGAGCTTGCGGGCCGCCCCACCCCGCCATGAAACGCTGCGTCCTCGCACTCGACCAGGGCACGACCTCCTCCCGGGCGATCCTTTTTGACCGTCGCGGCAGGAACATCGCCTCCGCGCAGGAGGAGTTTCCCCAGTATTTCCCGCAGCCGGGCTGGGTGGAGCATGATCCCGAGGACCTGTGGGAGACGACGAGGCGCGTCGCCCTCTCGGTCATGAGGAAGGCCGGAGTCACCGGAGCGCAGGTCGCCGCGGTCGGGATCGCCAACCAGCGCGAGACGACGATCCTCTGGGACCGCGCTACGGGAAAGGCCGTTCACCGGGCGATCGTGTGGCAGGACCGTCGGACCACGCACGCCTGCGCATCGCTCGAGAGAAGGGGCCTTGGCCCGCTCTTCAGGAAAAAGACGGGGCTCATCATCGACCCGTATTTCTCCGGGACAAAACTCGCCTGGCTCCTGGACAATGTCCCGGGCGCCAGGGCCCGCGCGGCGCTCGGGGAACTCGCATTCGGCACCGTGGACACGTGGCTTCTCTGGAAGCTCACGGGCGGGCGCGTCCATGCAACCGATGTCTCCAACGCGTCCCGGACCCTGATGGCGGGCCTTCTCAGCGCGGACTGGGAGGACGGCCTCCTGAAGGTACTGCACATCCCCCGTTCCGTCCTTCCCGAGGTGCGCCCGAGCAGCGGCGTCTTCGGCGAGGTCCAGTCCATCCCGGCGCTGCGGGGCGTTCCCGTCTCGGGGATGGCCGGGGACCAGCAGGCGGCGCTCTTCGGCCAGGGCTGTTTCAAGCCGGGCATGGCCAAGAACACCTACGGGACCGGCTGCTTCATGCTGATGAACACCGGCACAAGGCCCGTCGTCTCGCGCAACCGGCTCCTCTCGACGATCGCTTGGCGGATCGGCGGCGAGACCGAGTACGCGCTCGAGGGCAGCGTCTTCGTGGGCGGCGCGGTCGTCCAATGGCTGCGCGACGGGCTCGGGCTCATCAAGCATTCGAAGGATGTCGAGGCCCTTGCGTCGCAGGTGAGCGACAATGGCGGCGTCACGATCGTGCCGGCCTTCGCGGGACTCGGGGCGCCCCACTGGGACCCGGGCGCCCGCGGCGCCATCGTCGGGGTGACGCGCGGCACCTCGGCCGCGCACCTGGCCCGGGCCGCGCTTGAGAGCATCGCGTTCCAGACGGCCGACCTCATTGGCGCGATGGAGTCCGACTCGGGAAGGCGCATCCGCGAGCTTCGCGTTGACGGCGGCGCCAGCGTCAACAACGAGCTGATGCAGTTCCAGAGCGAGCTCCTGCGCTCCGCAGTCGTGCGGCCGCGCGTCACGGAGACGACGGCGCTCGGGGCCGCGGCCCTGGCCGGCCTCGCCGTTGGATTCTGGAAGGACAAGGCCGAGGTCGGCACTCTGGCGGGACGCGACCGTACCTTCCGCCACAGGCTTCCGCGCTCGAAGCTCAGGGCCGCCCGCGCGCAGTGGTCCCGAGCGGTAGACACCGCCAGGCACTGGTCTGCGCAGTAGGGCGCTCTAGCGCGCCGCGAAGTCCATCGCCGGCCGCAGCTGGTCCAGGATCGGCACGGCCAGTCCTCCGATCCTCGGATCGGAGGGTCCGACGAGGTCGAGGATCACGACATCGTTGGCACCGGCGTGCAGCCAGCAACCCGGGGCGTAGGCCGTTTGCGTGGGCCCGATGTCCCAGAAGCGCCCGAGGCAGCGGCCGTTCACCCAGAGGACTCCCTTCCCCCACCCGCGCAGATCGAAGAACGTGTCCCCCACCGCAGCCAGGTTGAAGCTCGTCCTCCAGAAGGCCGGGACATTCTCGGGGCCCGCGGGCTTGAACTTCAGCGACGCCACCATCCCGTCGCCGAGCGGCAGGTTGAACACCTTCCACCCCTTGAGCGTTTTGCCTCCGAGGGTGACCGGGGCGATCAGCCCCTTGTGGTCGCTGATGCCCGCACCGAAGTTGATGCGGCCCATCGCCTCGACCAGCACGTCGAGCGTCGCGTCCTTGGACCTCGCCGGTATCTGCAGGCGGCAGGCGCCCGCGCGCCTGTCCAGCACGCCGACCCTCACCCCATCCAGGAGCACGAACCCGAAATCATGGATCGCCGAGGCCTCGAGCATCGCCGCCTCGCCCGCCGGCAGGGTCGTGCGGTAGAGGATGCAGCCGTAGCCCTGGCCGTAGGCCTCCATGCCGCGGGGCTCGTCGTCCTCAACCGGGGCCGGAAGGTTGTCGAGGACGGCCGCCGTCTCCACCGCGCGCACGGGTGCGAACTCGACCACGGGATTCCGGGGCGGGGGCTCGGGCAGCGTCTCGCCCTTCAGGAGGTACTTAGAGAAAAGCTCGCGCGTCTTGAAGAACTTGTCCGTCGCCCAGCCCGCCTCGCTGATCGGGGCGTCGTAGTCGTAGCTCGAGGTTTCCGGCTTGTAGGGCTCGTTGGCCCCGGACCAGAGGCCGAACGTCGTGCCCCCATGGACCATGTAGATGCTGAACGAGCCGTCGGCATCGAGCATCGTCGTCAGGTCCGCCAGGTACTGCGGTGTCTTGCCGTAGTGGTGCGCCTCGCCCCACGAGTCGAACCACCCCGGGTAGAACTCGCTGCAGAAGAGGGGGCCCTTCGGCTGGAGCGCCCGCAGCTTCGCGAAGTTGGCAGCCGGGTTGTTTCCGAAGTTCGCCGCCTGGAACAGGTCCGACCGGAGGCCGTTCTTCATCACGTCGGGCGGGTTGCAGGCGAAGAGCGGCACGTCGAATCCCGCGCCGACCAGCGCCTGCCTGATGTCGCCCATGTACTCGGTGTCGCTCCCGTAGAAGCCGTACTCGTTCTCGACCTGCACCATCAGGATCGGGCCTCCGTGCGTCACCTGCAGCGGCGCCAGCTGGCGTCCCACCTCGGCGATGTATTTCCTGGCCGCATCCAGGTAGATCGGGTCGCGGCTGCGAAGCTTTATGTCCCGGCCCTGCGCGAGGAACCACCAGGGCGTACCGCCCATCTCCCACTCGGCGCATGAGTAGGGGCCCGGCCTCAGGATAACCCAGAGGCCGACCTCCTGCGCGATCCTGCAGAACTCGGCGGAGTCGGCTTGGCCTGACCAGTCGAAATGCCCCTGTTCCTGCTCGATCTGGTTCCAGAAGAGGTAGGCGCAGACCGTGTTCAGGCCCATCGCCTTCGCCATCTGGAGCCGGTGGCGCCAGTATTCCTTGGGCACCCGCGCCGCGTGGATCTCCCCGCAGCGGATCTGGAGTCTCTGGCCATCGAGGAGGAAGTCGGTCTCGCCAATCGCGAACGTGTGGGATGGCGCGCCATCCGCGGCGCGCGCGAGGGGAACAAGTCCGAGGATGGCCGCGCAAAGCGCGACCAGGAGGAACCGGCGATTCTTGGGGTGGGGCATGGTCGGGGGTTTGGTCATGACGGATGGACGCATTGGCATGAAACCGCAACCCCTCCCCCGCCCCCCTGCCCTCTCGGAATTGCGGATTGTGTCCCTTTTGAAAGACGTTTTCATGATGGCAGCCCACGTGAATATGAACCGATCCATCCGTCTCGGGCTTTTGCCCGTCGCCCTCGCACTGGCCAGCACGCTACGAGCCGACGACGCGCCCGCCACGGCGGCCCCCGCAGCGGCTCCGGCACAGGACGAGGCAACGGCGCTGCGCGCCGACAACAAGCAGCTGACCGAGGAATTGGCCGCCTCCTGGAAAGAGACCGACAAGCTGAAGGCGGACCTCGCGGCGGCCCAGGCCGCGGCGGCGAAGAGCGAGGGCGATGCCACGGACCTGAAGGCGCAGCTGGACGCAGCCAAGGCGCAGCCCGCCCCGGCACCGGCCGCCGCCCCCGACGCTTCCTCGCTCGCGGACACGCAGGACAAGCTGGCGACGGCGCTTCGCAGCTTCCAGGTGCTCCAGGACGAGAACGCCGCCCTGAAGGCGAGCGTCGACAAGCTGTCGAGCGACAACGCCAGCCTGAGCCAGCAGCTCGACTCGGCCCACACGACCATTTCCTCCCTCCAGGTCCAGGCCGCGGCCACCTCCCAGATCGACCCGCTTCGCACCGAGCTGCGCCAGGCGCAGGACGAGGCGAGCCAGCTCGCGAACGAGAACTCGCAGCTGAGGACCCGCCTCGCGCTCCAGGGCGTCGGCCCGAGCTCGCTGAAGCCCGTGCCGATCCGTCCGGGAACACCCGAGGCCGAGGCGGCCTCCGCCCCGGTCCCGACGCCGACCCCGGCCGTGCCGGAGATGAAGACCTACGTCGTCGCCGATGGCGACACGCTCACCAAGATCTCGCGCAAGTTCTACGGCTCATCGAGCCACTGGGAGGAGATCCTGAAGGCGAACCACGACGTCATGAAGGACGAGAAGAGCCTCGTTGTCGGCAGCACGATCAAGATTCCGTGACGGGTTTCACGCGAATGGCGGGACTTATTTTCCTGCCGCGCAATTAGGATGTTGCCGAGCGGCGCGGCGCTCTTAAAAAAAGGAAAATCTCCGCCGCATGTCATCCGTCCCTTCGCAGTTCAATGGCGTATCCGTGGTCTCCAAGGCCAACGTGTATTTCGACGGAAACGTCGTCAGCTACACGATCCTGCTGCCCGACGGCGCCAAGAAGACGGTGGGCCTGATCCGCCCCGGCTCGTACCACTTCAACACCGACGCAGCGGAGCGCATGGAGATAGTGGACGGCACGTGCCTCGTCGTTCTCGACGGCTCGAGCGACACCGCCAGCTATTCGGCGGGCTCCTTTTTTGACGTACCCAAGAAGAGCGGCTTTCGCATCGAGGTAAAAAGCGGCCTTTGCCAATACATCTGCTCATTCCTCAGCTGAGAAGACTTGGAGCCGCAGCCCTGCTGCTCCTGCCCCTCGCTGCATCCGCGGATGCCAGCAGCCTCCCCGACGGCCTCTACGCCAGGATCACGACCCCCAAGGGCGTCATCACCTGCGAGCTGAACTACAAGAAGGCCCCCCTGGCTGTGGCGAGCTTCGTCGGCTTGGCCGAGGGCACCCTCGGGCCCAGGCCAAGGAAGCCGTTCTTCAACGGCCTCACGTTCCACCGCGTCGTCCCGGACTTCGTCATCCAGGGGGGCGACCCTACCGGCACCGGCGACGGCGGGCCGGGATATACCTTCCCCGACGAGTTCTCGGGGACCATGCGCCACGACGCGAAGGGGATCCTCTCGATGGCCAACGACGGGCCCGACACGAACGGCTCGCAGTTCTTCATCACGCTGGCTCCGTCCGAGCGGCTCAACTTCCTCTACTCGGTGTTCGGCCGCACGGTCGGCGGGATCGGGGTCCTCGACCAGGTTGACCAGGGCGACGAGATGTTCGTCCATATCCTGCGGATCGGCGCCGAGGCCAAGGCCTTCAAGGCGGACGACGCGGCCTTCGCCGACTTGGTCGCCAAGGCCCACAAGTACACCTTCGAGAAGGATGCCGGCCCCAAGGCGCACTTTGACGACCCCGACAAGCTCCTGCCGCTCGACCCGCCGCGCTCCCAGTATTTCAGCTACAAGCTCGCCAACCTCGAGCGCATGAGCGGGGCGAAGGTCTACGCGCGCGTGTTCGCCAAGTTCACGCCCTCGGGTCCGTCCGATACCCCTGACGCCTTTGCCGACAGGATGGCCCAGACCCTCGGCCTCAGCATGGATGGAGTCCTCGCCGTGTACATTTCGGACACCGGAAAGTGGTACCTGAAAGTGGGCAAGAACATGGCTTGGCGCTTCGTCTCGGACTCGGGCGATGACTCAAAAGTTGTCGATCAGGCCTCATTAGACGCTGGAATTGGTAAATTTTTTACAGATTCACGGGCGCGTGAGGCCCAATATGTGGCCGAGTCACAAAAGCCTTTAGCATATTTTTTACAAGTTCCCGCCAAGCACGCAAATCTCGAGACGAATGCCGTCGTCGACCAACTGGTTTTTAAACTTGCTAACCAATAGACATTTATGTCATCGCAAGTGCACGGCATCGCCTTTTACCCGCCAGGAGCCCTGATTCCCCCGACCGCCCGACGCCGCAAAGCCCGGCCTGTTTACTTAATTTTTTACAATTTTTTGCCATCCTTTTGCACATCATGACGGTCCCTGCGTGCGTTTGGTCGCCTGAAATGGCATAACAGAACGGCTGACAAGCGCAGCGTTTCCTAATGACGACCAAATCCCCACGCGCTTTCCAGGGATTCACCCTCGTAGAAATAATGATCGTCGTGGTCATTATCGGCCTGCTGGCCACGATGGCCATCCCTGCATTTCAGCGCGTGACGATTGCCTCCCAGGACAAGGCCGTCCTGAACAACGCGAGGCAGCTCTCGGCCGCGGCCGACCAGTATTTCCTCGAGTCCGGCGTCTCGACCGTGACCCTCGGCGACCTCGTCGGGCCCACCACCTACGTCAAGGCGCTCAACACCATCGCGAGCGAGAGCTATCCCCAGAATTACACGCAGGCGACGACGGTCACCGTGACCGGGGTCGCCGGCACCCGCACCATCACCTACCACATGTAGGCCACCCGGCGCCCTAGCGCCGGAAATTGAACTTCGCCGCCCCGAGGCTCGAGTCATCCTCGCCGCGGTTGAAGACGCGCACCGCCGCCCACACGAGGAGGGCAATCGTGAGCGCCAGGGCCCCGAGGGAGAGCGGGACGGGAAAGAAGAAGACGCCCAGGACCGAGCCGCGCATCAGGTCGACCGCGTAGGCCACGGGATTGAAATGGGCCGCCACCTTCATCCAGCCGGGAGCCATGGCCAGCGGATAGAGGCCGCCCGAGAGGAAGAACATCGGCAGAAGGACCGCGTTGCTGATGATGGGGAAGACCGTGGTTGAATTGAAGCGGCATGCGAAGGCGACGCCGATCGTCGAGAAGGTCGTGGCGGCGAGAGCCATGGCGCCGATCATCTCGATCGTCTGCACGACGTTGAGCGAGGCCCCCGCAAGAGGAGCAAAGGGCAGCAGAAGCAGTCCCTGCGCCAGGGACTGGAGTGCCCCCGCCGCGATCTTGCCGATGGCGATGGCCGGCCTCGGGACCGGCGCCACGAGGACCGCCTTGAAGAAGCCGATCTGGCGGTCGAAGACGATCGTGATGGCGGCGAAGGTCGCCGAGAAGAGGAGCGAGAGTCCCATCGTGCCCGGGTAGATGAAGCGGCGGTAGTCGCCCCCGCCCATCTTGGAGCTGGCCCCGATGCCGGCGCCCAGGACGAAGAGATAGAGGAGTGGCTGGATGAGCCCGGCGACGAGGCGCGCGCGGTCGAGCCAGAATCGCTTCAGGTCCAGGACGACGATGGCAAAGATCCCGCGCATCATGGCTTGTTCGCCCCCTCGAGCCCGCGGCCCGTCAGCTTGAGGAACACGTCCTCCAGGCTCGGCGCATGGACTTCCACGCGGTCGACCCTCACCGGCAGATTCCTAAGAAGTTCCGGAAGGATCGCCGCCGGGTCGGCGTGCACGATCGTGATCGATGTCCCGCCGGCCTCCGCCACGTGACCATGCTCCGCCAGCCATGCCCTGGCCTTGGTGTCATCCTGCGTCTTCATCCGCACGATGCCGCCGCCCACCCTCGCCTTTAGCTCCTGGGGAGTGCCAAGGGCGACGATGCGTCCGGAGTCTATGAGCGCTATCCGGTCGGCGACCTCGGCCTCCTCCATGTAGTGGGTCGTGAAGAAGACCGTGCGGCCGGACTCCGCGAGTCCCCGCACCTGCGCCCAGAAGGTCCTCCTGGCGTCGACATCCAGTCCCAGGGTCGCCTCGTCGAGGAAGAGGATCTTGGGGTCCGTGACGAGAGCGCGGGCCAGCTCGAGCTTCCTGCGCTGGCCGCCCGAGAGCGTGCGCGCATCGCGGGCAGCAAACTCGGCGATCCCCAGCTGCCCCAGGATCTCGGAGGCGCGCTTGCGCGCCGCGGACATCGAGAGCCCGTAGAGGAGGCCCATCAGCATCAGGTTGTCGCGGCCGCTCAGGCGCTGCTCGATGGCCGGCTCCTGGAAGACGATCCCCATCTCACGCCGGACCGCATCGCGGCTGCGGACCACGTCGTGGCCCAGGACCCGCGCCGTGCCCGAGGTCGGGGCCCGGAGCGTGGCAAGGATCGAGAAGAGCGTCGTCTTGCCCGCGCCGTTGGGCCCCAACAGCGCAAACATCTCGCCGCGGCCGACCGAGAGATCGATGCCCTTCAGCGCCTCGACCTTGCCGTAGTTCTTGACCACGGCGGACACCTCCACCGCGGGGCTGGTGTCGTCGGATGAGGTCGGGGCAACGCTCATGGATGCCTGTGAAAGCCCCTGTGCCCACCCAAGGCAACATGTCTTTTGAAAAAAGCCGTGTTGCCACAGGGGTGCGGCGCTCGTTTGGTCCCCTTGGACCTCATGCGAAGCAAATTCTATCTCATCTTCCTGGGTGTTGTCCTTCTGACGCTGGCGATCGTCGTGCGCTCCGGCATGATGATGAGCAAGCACCCGGGCGAGCCGATCTCGGCGGCCATGAGGGCTGCCATGGCCGAGACCTCGCCGCAGTACACGACCGAGGACGCGAACCGGATCCGCCAGCTGTTCCCGACGGCATACTCCGAGCCCTCCGGCCTCATGTACGTGAACCGCGGCTCGGGGGAGGGCCCAACGCCCAAGATCGGCGACACGGTGACGGCAAATTACTCCGGGCGCCTCATCGACGGCACGCCGTTCGACAGCTCCATGGCCCACGGCGGCCCGTTCAAGTTCCAGGTTGGGGTCGGCAACGTCATCAAGGGCTGGGACGAGTCATTCCTGACGATGAAGAAGGGCGCCAGGCGCACGCTCATCATCCCCTACTGGCTCGGCTACGGCGAGACCGGCTACCCGCCGGACATCCCGCCCCGAGCCACGCTCGTCTTTGACGTCGAGCTCCTGGACTTCCATTGAAGACCCTGGCCCCGAGGTTCCTGCTTCACACTGAGGGGTTGGCCGTCCTTGCCGGGTCCTGTCTCCTCTACAGGCACCTGAATGGCTCCTGGCTCATGTTCGCCCTGTTGTTTCTTGTCCCGGACCTTTCCATGGCCGGTTATGCGGCCGGAACCAAGACCGGTGCTGCCTGCTATAACCTCTTTCACACCTACACCGTGCCGCTGGCTCTGTCGGCAACCGCGTACTTCACGGGCGCGCACCTTCTTCTGTACATCAGCGTGATCTGGGTCGCGCACATCGGCTTCGACCGAATGCTGGGCTACGGCCTGAAGTATGGAAGCGGGTTCAAGGACACCCACCTCGGCAAGGTCTGACGCTGCGGCTACTCGTGGTAGCGCGTGATCGGCGTGTGCAGCCGGTCGACGAGCGTCTTGTTGAAAAGAGAGAACCTCGGGTCGTTGTCCGGCACGCTGTCGGGCATCCCGAACTGGGCCGCGGCAAGTCCCACCGCGAGGACCGTGCCATTTGCAATCGTGCGCACGATGCGCCGCGCCTTGGTGCGGGCGGGGCGGTGCGGCGCCGGGCTCTCCGGTTGCGCGCAGCGTGGATTGTCGGATTTCTTGGTCATGGCGAGTGTCGAAGTGCCCTCCGACAATCGCCCGACCCATTCGTTCCGTCAAAGGCCGGTGTATCCGCCGTTGCGCTTGATCCAGGCCTCGGCCTCGCGCCACGCGGGGAAGACCTCCTCGACCCGCGCCCAGAAGCGCGCCGAGTGGTTCATTTCCTTCAGGTGCATAAGCTCGTGGCAGATAATATAATCGCGCACGGACTCGGGCGTCAGGATGAGCCGCCAGTTGAGCGAGATGACGCCCGCGGCCGTGCAGGAACCCCATCTGGAGCGCTGGTCGCGCACCGTAACCTTTGTAACATTCATGCGCGTCTGGGCCGCGAGCTCCCACGCGCGCGCCGGAAGCTCGACCTTGGCCATGCGGATGAAGCGCGACTCGAGCACCACTCGAAGGTCGCCCTCGAGCCTCGGGACACGAAACACATCGGCGCCCAGGCAGACCGAAGGCTTGTCGCCCGCGGTCGCAGGACGAATCTCAGCGAACGCCCCGCGCCACAGGAGCTCCGTGCCGATGACCCAGATGTCGGCCGCACGCGGCCTCTTCAGCTGGCGGGCGCGGGCCCTGTCGAGCCACTGCTGGTTGCGCTCGACGAAACGCTCGGCCTCCCGCAGCGATCCCCGCGCGGGGATGGTTGCGACCGCGACGCCGTCGCGTCCGAGCGAGATCCGGTAATTGCGGGCGCTGGCACTGCGCTTGAAGACGACGCCGTCACGGGGTCCCTCCGTCTGGGCGGGAGGCGCCCTGTGGACGCCCGCGGCGGGCGTGAACTGGCCGAAGAAGTCCTGCTGTTCCTGCGTCACAGCGTGCTCCTGCCCCTGGGAAATACCGCGGGGCTTGAGTTGCCCGAGGAGTCGAAGGCCTCGACGCCGAAGACGACGTTGTCCTTGGAGACACCGGGGATCGTGACTCGGGTCACGCCCCCGCCCACCTCAAGCGAATGCTCCCAGAAGGCCGAGGTGGTGTCGCGCCAGACGACCCTGTAGCCCGCGACGTAGTCGTCCTTGGGTGCCGCCCAGCGAAGCGTGCTGTCGTTCTCAAGCCGCGCGGCCTCGACCTGCACTTCCTGCGGCGGCGCCGGGGCGCGCGCGAGGACCGCGAGCGCCGCGCCGTTCACCCGCGTCACGTCCGCCGTGTAGGCAAAGTCGACATGGTCGGGGGTGTCGCCGTACTGCACGCCCTTCTCGACCCGCACGTCCTGATGCTGCCTGCGGAAATCCTCTGCCGGCTCCGTGAAGCGCACCGCGGCGTAGCCTGCCTGCAGGAACGGCAGATGGTCGCCGCCCCTCAGGTACCGGTCGGCCCTGTAGATCACGTGGACCTTCAAATCCGGCGTGTAGACGCCCGCAACCTCCTTGATCGCGCGCGCGAGCTCGCGAGGCGGGGTGTCGTTCTCGCCTCCCGCGCGAAGGAGCGCCAGCTGCTCGTCGTCGGGCGCCGCGACAGGCCTGACTCCCTCCGCAAAGAGCCGCACGGAGCCGCGGTCGATGGCGCCCGTTTCCGAGCGGCTGCTGCCAATGATGTCGTTGTCCAGCATGGCCTCGATGTTGGCGCCCCGTGCCTTGGCTTCCTTGGCCCAGTGGCTCGATCCGTTAAGGCCCTGCTCCTCGCCCGCCACCGCGAGGAACACGATCGTGGCGTGGAACTTGTAGCGGGACATGACGCGCGCGAGCTCGATGACGCAGGAGACGCCCGAGGCGTCGTCGTCCGCGCCCGGCGCGGCCGCGTTCTCGTCCAGGGTGTCGGAGGCCCTGGAATCATAGTGGCCGCTCACGACCAGCGTGCGGCCGGTGGAATCCGCGTCGGAGCCGGGAAGCGTGGCGACGACATTTGTGATCTGGATAGGCCTCGGGATCCTCGGCGGCGCCATCGGCTGGTCGAAGGTGTCCAGCTCGACCTTGAGCCGATCCCCGTTCTCCTTGGAGATGCGCTCGAACTCCGCGCGAATCCACGCCGCCGCGCCCCCGACGCCGTCACCGCTCGGCAGCGGGTCCGATATGGTCAGGCGCGTCTTGAAGCTCGCGAGGACGAAAATCGACTTCTGGATCCGCTCCTGCGAGATGGCCGCCACGATCTCCTGGATATCGGGATCCCTGGCCACCGGGGCCGGAGCCGGCGTGTCCCCCCACGCCGACGGCAGGGCCAGGGCAGTTGCAATTAGGAGCGGGCCGCTGACGCGCATTGATGTTCCAGTGAGCCTACGCCTTCATGGGAGTCAAGGGGCCTACGGGCACCCGGTCACGGCACCGGTGCATACCACATGACGACGTTGCCATTCTTGAAGGCCCTCGTCTTGAGAAGCTTCAGGTTCATCCTCTTCTTGAGCCCCTCGAACAGGGTCCTGCCGGAGCCGATCACGACGGGCACGACGACCACCTGGAACTCGTCGACGAGGCCTGCCGCGGCGAGCTGGGAGACGACGTCGCCGCTACCTAGGATGACCATGTCCTCACCCGGCTTCGACTTGAGCCGCTTCACCTGGTCCACGAGCTTCCCCTTGATGAGGGTGGTGTTGTTCCACTCCGCCTTCGTGAGCGTCCGCGAAAAGACGATCTTCGCGCACGAATTCATCTTCTTCGCGACCGAGGGCATGCCCTGTTCCGCCATCGGCGTCGGCCAGTAGGCCGCCATCATCTCATAGGTGACACGGCCGAACACGAGGCGGCCGCCGCCCTTGGCGTTGCCGGCGACGAACTCTGCCCACTCGGGGTCCTCGTGGCCCCGATGGGCCCAGCTCATGTCGTTCTTGGCATCCGTGAAGTAGCCATCGAGCGAAACGTTGTTGAAGACGATGAGCCTTGGCATGGCGAATTTGCTTAAGAGCGGGTCCTACATGCCGTCGCGGGCTTTCGAGACGTCCGCAATCAGCTCACGGTTTGTGCGCAGCTGCTGCGCCTCCTGGGAAAGGCCGCCCAGCATGCTCTGCGCCTCGTCGAGCAGTTCCCTGCGGTGGGCACGGCCAATGTCGTCGTCCTCCTGCGCCCGGGCCATCTGGTAGAGGGCGTCGCCGTAGTCCGCCTTGAAGCGCATGTCGCCGGCGCCGCGGGCCAGACGTCCCCGGTAATAGCCCATCGCGTCGGACAGCGTGCCCCTCGCCTGGGACTTCTCGCCGGCCTGGATCAGGGCCTTGGCGTAGAGCACCTTCGAATGCGCGGCCAGGCTGTCCAGCGAGGACTTTTCCGTCGTCGTCGAGAGTTCCTCGTCCTTCAGCAGCCCCTTGGCCGTCGAGACGGCCGCCTCGGTACGCCCCGTTCGCAGCGACGACTCGACGATCCAGGCGTGGTCCTCGCGGATTCCCTGGTCCCGGATGGATCGGGTGAGCGAGTTCTTGGGCTCGATTTTCTGAAGCGTCTCGTTGAGCGCCGTCGCCTCGGCATTGATTGTCTCGTAGTCGCCCTTTGCAGCGAGGAGGTCCATCCGGTATATCTTTTCCCAGACGTCGGACACCTGCGTGAAGGCGGCATCCACACCCTGCTGTGCCTTGAATTTTTCCGTCACCTTGTGGAGCTCGGCCAAGGCGTTGCTCACCCCTTCAATGTTGCCCCGCTCGCCCTCGACCTTTGCGATGTTGCGCCACGAATAATAGATGTTCCCGGAGGAACCCGTGACGTTTCGCGGGTCTTTCTCCTCCTCGGTTGTCTCTCTCCACTGGCGGAGGGCATCGGCCACCCGCCCCTGCCTCATCATGGCGTTTGCGATCCTATTGCTTGAGACGGACATCGAGAGCCAGCCGAGGCTATCTGACGGGTTGAACAACATGTACTGCTTCGCCGCCTCAAGCGACGCACGGTTGAAGGCCTCCTCACCCTTCAGGTCGTCCTTTCCCACGGCCACGCGCGCGAGGACATCCGGGGCCTGGAACCTGTCCTTCATCGCACGCAGGTCACCGGGCCGCGCCGCGAGCACCTTGTCGGCGATGTCGCCCTCGATCCTGCCGAGTCGCTCCGCCTCGTCGTAGTTGCCCACGCTGAGGCAGAACCTTGCCTCGGTGTCCGTGACGTCGCCGTAGATCGAGGCGGCCCTGAGGTCGTCGAGGCTCACCGCGCCCATGCCGGTCAGGATCTTGCGGGACTCCTCGCAGGCGGCGATCCCCTCAAGCGGCGAAAGCTCGTAACCGTAGTACTGGAGCATGTCGGCCAGCGAGAGCTTCGTCACATGCCCCGCCGTCCCGTCCGCCACGAAGGGCCTCAGCAGGTTGCAGGCCGTCTCGAGGTCCTGACGATTCGAGTGCGTGAAGCCGGATGACGACTTCGTGTACAGCGCGAGGGACAGGCCAAGCGATGTCGCCTCGCCCTGGTCGCCTTCCGCGCGAAGGGCCTCGAAGACCGCGCGGGCCTTGTCGGCGGTGGCCGCCGCGGGCACGATCTTATCGCCCGTGGCCAGCGCGGCCGCCTTCCTCAGCAGGGCCATTCCCCGATAGATTCGGGTCTGCTTCGTCACGAGCTCCGGAGGCAGCCCGTCGTAATAGGCCACGGCCTTGTCGGCCAGGTTCCCGACTATCTCCAGCCGCCCGGTGGGAACGAGCTCCTCGTAGAAATCCTCGAGGAGGAAACCCACCAGCTTCTCCGCGTCGCCCCTCGCCCTCTCGGTCAGCTCGCGCGCATACTGGGTCTGCACCTCGGCCTCCCTGGCCCTCCTGAGGCTCACCCAGCCGAAGATGGCACTCGCGGCGGCGATGATCATCAGTGTCGCCGACACCACGGCGACCTGCCGCGCCCGCCTGAGCGAGCGCTGGGCCGCCGCCTCGCGCGCCTTCTGGATCGCAAGCTGGCGCTCTGATTCCTCGAGGGCCTGCCGCTCGTGCCTCACGCGGCGGCTCGCCGCGACGACGCTGCACAGGACATCGTGCGTTATCTCCACTCGGCGCAGGTCGAGGCGGTCCTCGACGCGCAGGAGGCGCCGGTTGACGAGCGTGGCCAGCGCGTCTGGCGCGGCCCCCGCGGTCGCAAAGCCCTTGCGGACTCGCTCCTCGGCCACGCTCTCCCTGAAACCCGAGTCCGTGAGCATCTTGTCCTCGATGAACTCGCGCACGCCCTCGGGCTGGTCGACGAGCGCCCGCTCGTAGAACTCGGTGAGTATCGTGTCGCGTGAACCCTCGAGGAGGTCGGCCGAGATCTCGGCGTGGCCCTGGGCGACGCGCTGGTTGTTGAGCTCGCGGCAGATCAGGCTCAGCAGCGAGGGCTCGACCTCCGCCCGGGCAAGGTCCGCGCCGCCGGCGACAAAGCGCACCACGGATTCCGCGACCGCCTCGCTGACGAGCTCGGGCGCGGGGGCTCGCACGGCGGACACGGCCTGCGCCCCGGTCATGCGGGCCAGGCGCATGCGGTTCTGGGTCACCGACGGCATCTGCGCCTTCAGGCCCTCGAGGTGCGCGAGGTAATCCTCACGCAGCGAGATCAGGATCCGGTAGTCGGCCCTCGTGAAGTCGAAGCGCGCCGCGTCGGCCTCGTCGCGCTCGATGCGCGCCTCGAGCGCCGCGGGCGGGCGGTTCTCCACCAGATCGGAGAGGTCCGCCAGGAACTCCTGCGCCCGCTTCCTTCCCGCGTCATCGGACTGCGCGAGCGTGAAGATCTCCTCAAACTGGTCGAATATCAGGATCGGCGTCAGCACGCGGCCACCCGCGTCCTTCAGCACGTCGTCGCGGTGGTGCAGGAACTCCCAGAGCGTCTCGCCCTCGACCGCGGAACCGGACTGCGTCCATGTGCCAGCCGCCTTCGTCTCATGGAACAAGGCCCGCTTGATCTGCTCCGAGGGGCTCGGCGCATGCGGGTTGTAATCGAGCCTCACGTAGACCGGGCAAAACCCGTCGGGCCGCAGCCGCGGCACGAGGCCCGCCTGGAGGATCGAGGTCTTTCCAAGGCCCGACTGGCCGAAGAGCACCGTGAGAAGCTTGCGCTGCACGCGGCGGCAGAGCTCCGCCGCCTCCTCCTCGCGGCCGTGGAAGTAGCCCCTTGTCTCCTCCGTGAACGAGACGAGGCCGAGCCACGGGTTCTGCGCATCGACGGTGGCTGTCGGCGGGGCGGCTTTCATGAGAGGCGGGAGCTGAGGAGTTCCTTCAGGCGCTGGGCGAATTCGGGCCCGGCCACGCCACCGGGCATCCGCGTGAAATGGACCGCCTTGAACTTCTCGGGGGCGATGGCCTCGGCCTCGGTCGTGCCGTCGATGCACACCGGAAGGATGAACACGGCGCCGTCGGCCATACCGCGCGTGCGGTCGACGGCGTAGCTCCACTCGCGCCTGAAGTAGGCCTCGTGCCTCCTCTGGGTAGTGGCCGAGATTATGGGCAGGAAGTACGAGCAGCGCGCAATGTTGCCGCGGATCTTGCGGTCGTAGTCATCGCCGCCCTCGAGCCGGTCGAGGTCGAACCAGGTCGTGATGCCCGCGGCGTCGAGCTCAGCCTTGAGGCGCTGCACGGCGGGAAGATCCTCGCGAGCATAGCTGATGAAGACCGCGTTCTCGGGCATCTCGCGCGCCGGCGGCAGGAACCGCGAGGGCGCCGGCTGGCCCTCGGACTGCGCCGAGCCACGGCGCGCCACCCAGCGGCGATGCAGCTCGTCGACGAACGCCTCCGCGCCGGAGAAGAGCCTCGTCCTCACGCTCACCTGCTGGAGGAACGAGACGAGCCGCGCGTCGCCCAGGCTGTGGCTGTCCGCGAATATCTCTCCGACATCGCGGGGGTCGGAGAGGCGGCGGCGCTTGGTCATGCGCAGGAAGAGGCGCGCCAGCCAGTTGGAGAAATCGCTGCCGATCACGAGCAGGTGGTTGTGCTCCAGCGCGTGGAAGAGCTTCTCGGGCGTCAGGTGCTCGCTCTGGAGAGCGCAGACGAACTCGAGCATGTCCTCGTCGGAGACGACGTAGGTCGGCGATGCCGACAACCTGCCGAGCAGGTGATAGACGACCGGGCGCTGCAGGTCCTCGCGCTCGACGGGAAGGTCGACGACGCGGTTTGGCGCGTAAGCGATCACTTCCGTGTTCGCAGCCCCTCCAAACCGGACCTGGTTGATCGCCTGCTCGAGGAGACCGTCAAAGGTCATCGTGACGTAGAGATTGAAGTCCGTGATCTCGGCCAGCTGCCTCAGCGGCTTGGACGGCGTGAAGTTGGCCTCGCGCATGATCGAGCGCAGGCGCGTGTAGGCCTCCTCCCTTCGGCCGCGGGCGGCAAGGTAGCCGCAGACGACGTCGTTTAGAGTCAGTGGCTTCGAAAGGAGGGAGGTGTCGACGCCAAGACGGCTCGCGAGGCGCTCGGCCAGGACGTCCATGAGGAGGCGCGGGCCCATCTCGGTATCCACCTTCAGGAGCTCCGGCCCGACGATCGGGATGACCCTCTTTTCCTCCACGAAATTGAGAAGGTCCTCCCAGACGTCCTCGTGGAAGAGAGTGGTCTCTGGGTCCGCGGCTCCTGAATCGGCAGACATGGGTACAAGGACGGTCTAGGCGCCCGTTTCGAGGATGGAAAGCTGGTCCCCGGCCTTCCGGAAGCTGTCCGGCAAAAGGCGTTTATGGAATAATGCCATCAACAACTGTGAACGTGGTGACAAAAGGACCACTCGTCACCTGATTTTTTGCCCAATGTGTCGGGCCGGGCGTTTCTCCGGAGACGGTTGCATCCCCGCGGGGGCGAGTCTAGATCCCGAGCACCCCGAAATGCCCCTCATCCGCGCAGTCCTTCCGGTGGTGTACTTCGGCCTGACCCTCGCTGCTGCGGCTGCCGTGCCGGCTGCAGGCAATCTCGACTCGGCCGATGCGGGATGGAAAGCAACGGCGCAGCGCGATGAGATTCGGCCCCGGTCCTTCACGGATTCCTCGAGGCACCTTTCATCGGCGGCCTCGCTCGCGATCTCCGGGGAAGGCAATTCCCTGGAATACGGCGGCTGGGCCCGGAACGTCGGCGGGATCGTCGGCGGCCACTACTACCGCTTCACCGCGCGCTTCCATGCCGATTCCGTGGACAACGAGAGGCGGCAGGTCGTGGCGCGCCTGGACTGGCTTGATGCCTCCGGCGCGCGCGTGGGCCAACCCGACTACTCGGTCGAGTCGGAACAGGCGGGCGATTGGAAGGCGTCCGGCACCCGTGTCCAAGCCCCGGAGGGCGCCTCGTCGGTCCGCGTAGAACTGCTCCTTGCATGGGCGCCAAAGGGGACCGTGTGGTGGGACGACATTGCGCTCGTGCCGTCCGAGGCCCCCGCCGACCGGTGGGTGACGCTAGGCACCATCTCATACCATCCGAGGCACAACCCGGACAACCTGGCCGGATGGATCCGCGAGATAGACGCGATCGCGCTCGAGAAGCCCGACATCGTCTGCCTCGGCGAGGAACTGCTCAACGAGGGCGTCTCGCTGGACTACCTCGGAACCGCCGAGCCCATCCCGGGACCGACCACGGCGCGGCTTGGCGAGGCTGCGAGGCGGAACGCAGTGTACCTCGTCGCCGGGCTCATTGAGCGCGACGGGCACGGCGCCTACAACACGTGCGTGCTCATCGACCGCCACGGAAACGTGGCGGGCAAGTACCGGAAGGTGTACCTGCCCCGGGAGGAGATCGAGGGCGGCCTCACCCCGGGCTCGGACTGTCCCGTGTTCGACACGGATTTCGGGAGGATAGGGATGATGGTGTGCTGGGACGCCGAATATATAGAGCCGGCCCGCGCGCTCGGCTTCCGGGGGGCCGAGGTGATCCTCGTTCCGGCCGCCGGGGGATACCTGACGCTCCTCAAGGCCCGCGCCCTTGAAAACCACCTTTTCGTCGTCTCATCGGGCTATGATGTGGAGTCGGCCATCATCGACCCGACGGGGACCGTCCTCTTTTCGACCAAGGATGCCCCGGTCCACAAGGTGATCCGGGTGAACCTGTCCCAGAAGTTCGCCGACGCGTGGGAGGGGGACATGCGTCCCAGGTACCGAACCGAGATCCGTCCGGACCTTTATATCCCCGCCAAGGGACCTTAACGGCAGCGTCAAAGGCTCCTTTCCGGGGTCGCGGCAGCTTCCGCAAATAGTTGGCATTGCGAATCCGGGGCATTGAATGTCCCTGTCGGGAAGCCTCCGCCTCATCACACCCTTGACACCCCCCCTTCCGTGAGGCACTTCAGTCAACTCTTAAACGCCACGATACCATGCAACCCACCTTTCGTCCGCATCGCAAGAAACGAGCCCGCAAGATCGGATTCCGCGCCCGCAAAGCCACCCGCGGCGGCCGCAAAGTCCTCGCCTCCCGTCGCAAGAAGGGTCGCAAGCGGCTGACAGTCGTTTGATTCCGCTAGAAGCGGTCCCCATGCGCCTACGCCCTGGGCAGCACCTTCGCCGCCAGAGCGACATCCGAGACGTCCGCCAAAAGGGGACCCGAGTGGACTGCAGGGCGTTCACGATCTGGCACGTGGCCGGATCCGTCGAGACTCCCGCAAGGCGCGCATGCTTCGTCGCGTCGACCCAGGCCGTCGGCCACGCCGTCCTTCGCAACCGCGCCAAGCGGCGCCTGCGCGAGATCTTCCGCCGGCACCAGGAGCTCCTCCCAAGGACGTGCGACCTGCTGATCGTGGCGCGCGCCCAGGTGAACACCTGGGACCTGGTCCAGCTCGAGCGCGTGTTCTGCGAGGCCTGCACCCGGATTGTGGCCGCCTCGGCGGCGTCCTGACGCCATGACCGACAGCGCCCACACGCCCGTGGCGACGGGTCCAGGCATACCCGCCACGGCCGCGATCGCGCTCATCCGCCTCTACCAGAAAACCCTCTCCCCCGCCCTGCCGGTCCTCCTCGGGCCGTCATGCGGCTGCAGGTTCCATCCCTCGTGCTCGCACTACGCGGCCGAGGCGATCGGGACCCATGGTGCGCTCCGCGGCGGCCTCCTGGCCGCCAGGAGGATCATCAAGTGCAGCCCGCTTCACCCGGGCGGCCATGACCCCGTCCCCAGGGACGAGAGCTAAACCCAACTTCCCGTGGACAAAAAGAACACCATTCTCGGCACGATCCTGTTTGTAGCGGCTTTCGGCGTGCTCATGTACAGCCAGAAGTTCGCGCCCCAGCGTCCGGCTCCGTCCGAGATCAGGAAAGAGGTGGCGAAGCAGACGGGCACGAGCCCCCAGGCCGTCCTCGCCGCCGACACGGCGGTGCCCGCCGGCTCCGACCAGCCGACCTTCACGACGGTGCAGTCCGAGAGGAACGGCGCCTCGGTGACCACGCTCTCCAACAGCTTCGTCGAGGTGAACTTCACGGACGCGGGTGGCGCGATCCGCGACGTGGCATTCAGGAAGTATCCCGCGTCGCTCCACGGCCTCGACCCCTTCGTCTTCAACCAGCTCCACGCGAGCGCCATGATGGCGTTCGTCGGCCTGCCCGGCCTGGACCACGAGACCCGCTACCAGCTGGTATCGAGCAGCGCGACGGACGTCGTCTACCGCGCCGTATATGATGGCCGCCTGGAGGTGACCCGCCACTACGTCATCTCACCGGACAAGGGCCAGGGCACGGACCCGTACCTCATCAGGAGCGAGACCACGATCCGCAACCTCTCCGACAAGGCCTCCCCGCCGATGCGGGTCGCCTTCTCGCTCGGCACCGCCGCCCCGAACAACGCCCTGGACAACGGCCAGCAGCTGACGACGGAGTTCTCCAACGGCAAGGACCAGGTGCTGACGCGGCGCGCGGAGCTCGAGGCCAGCGGCGGCCTGCTCGGCTTCAAGGCCCACGACGCGCGCCCCGAGATCCTGGGCGCCGGCCCCATCGAGTGGGCGACCGTCAAGAACCAGTTCTTCGCCGCGATCCTGACGCCGGACCAGCCCGCCTCGGGCCTTGAGACGCGCAGGGTGAAGCTGCTCGGCGAGCTGCCGGACACGGACCGCAAGGCGTACGGCATCACGGCCGCCATGGACTTCGACGTGGACTCGGTCCCCGCGCACGGACAGACGACCATCGCCGGCAACCTCTACGTCGGCCCGAAGGAATACCCGAGGCTCTCCAACGACGACGTCTTCAAGAAGGACGAGGACCGCATGATGGACTTCGGCAACGCCGTCTTCCGCTTCTGCGCCGCGATACTCCTGACCCTCATGACGTGGATCCACAGCTGGGTGCACAACTGGGGGGTCGCCATCATCCTGACCACCCTCGCGCTGAAGATCGTCTTCACGCCCATCACCCTCGCCCAGTCCCGCTCGTCGCGCCGGATGCAGAAGCTCCTGCCGGAGATGAACATCATCAAGGAGAAGTTTAAGGACAACCCGCAGAAGCAGCAGGTGGCGACGATGGAGCTCTACAAGAAGCACAAGGTGAACCCGCTGAGCGGCTGCCTGCCGATGCTGCTCACGATCCCCTTCTTCTTCGGCTTCTTCAGGATGCTGCAGAGCGCCTCCGAGCTTCGCTTCGCCTCGTTCCTCTGGGCGCACGACCTCTCGGCACCCGACACGGTGGCCACGATCGCCGTCCCCTTCCTCGGCCTCCTCGCGATCAACCTCCTCCCTATCACGCTCGGCTTCGTCAACTTCTTCCAGATGCGCGTGACGCCGCAGCCGTCCGTCGACAACGCCCAGATGAAGATCATGAAGTTCATGCCCGTCATGTTCGTCGTGTTCTACTACAACTGGGCCGCGGCGATCGCGCTCTACTCCACCGTCAACGGCGCCTACACAATCGGCCAGCAGCTGATCGTTAACCGGATGCGCGACACGGAGGACAGCGTCCCCGTCAAGACGGGCAAGCCGACGAAGAACGTCACTCCCCGCAGGGGATAGCGGCGGGCAGGGCGTCATAAAGGCGCCGGCGCCTTGCGTAGGCGCGCCAGTGTGCTTGAATGAGCCCTACAGCATGACAGACGAAGTCCAGGCAAGCGCGAAGGCGGCATCCGGTCCGCGGCACCTCGCCGCGGATGATGTCGGCATCGTGCGCCCGAGGGACTTCACGCACGCGGGCAAGTTCACGTTCAAGAGCGGCCAGGAGATCCAGGGCTTCACGCTGCGCTACGAGACCTACGGGACGCTGAACGCGACAAGGGACAACGCCGTCCTCATCTGCCATGCGCTCAGCGGCGACCACCACTGCGCCGGCTGGCATTCCGAGACCGATGCGAAGCCTGGCTGGTGGAACAACCTGATCGGCCCGGGCAAGGCCGTCGACACGCGCCGGTTCTTCGTCGTCTGCGCCAACGTACTCGGCGGATGCCAGGGATCGACGGGCCCCAGCTCGAACGACCCAGCGACCGGCCAGCCCTACGGCACAAAGTTCCCGTTTGTCACGATCCGGGACATGGTGATGGCCCAGAAGCTCCTCCTGGACCACCTCGGCGTCTCCGAGCTTCACGCCGTCATGGGCGGCTCCATGGGCGGGATGACGGCCATGCTGTTCGCGATCGAGTTCCCGCTGTTCACCCGCCGCCAGATCGTCCTCGCGTCAACGTCCAACGAGAGCGCGCAGGCGATCGCGTTCAACGAGGTCGGCAGGCAGGCGATCATGCAGGACCCGGCCTGGAACAACGGCGACTACGCGCGCGACGGCGGCCCGAGGGTCGGCCTTGCGATCGCGCGCATGATGGCGCACATCACCTACCTCTCGGACGCCGGCATGGACCGGAAGTTCGGGCGCAGGAAGCGTGAGTCCGCGGGCGGGGAGTCCTACACCTTCGACGCGCAGTTCGAGGTGGAGAGCTACCTGCGCCACCAGGGCCAGAGCTTCATCAACCGCTTCGACGCGAACTCGTACCTCTACATCACGCGCGCGATCGACCAGTTCGACCCCGCCCGCGCCTACGGCTCGCTCGAGAAGGCATTCTCGCACGTGCAGGCCGAGTCCCTGGTCGTCGGCTTCACGAGCGACTGGCTCTTCCCGCCGGAGCAGAACCGGGAGATCGCGCTCGCGCTCCTGCGCTCGGGCAAGCGCGCCAGCTACGCCGAGCTCGACACCGACCTGGGCCACGACTCCTTCCTCCTCGAGAGCGCCGACCTCTACACGCTGATACGCGGCTTCCTCGAGAGGCCCGAGGCCTACCTCGTGGACTTCGCCATCTGACGCCATGACGAAGCAGATCGAGAAGCGCACGGTGGACATGACGGTGATCGGCGAGTGGGTCGAGCCGCAGTCGCGCATCCTGGACCTGGGATGCGGCCGCGGGGAGCTCATGGCCTACCTCGTGCAGGCGAAGCAGGTCTACGCCACCGGCGTCGACCTGGACTTCACGAGGATATCCGCGTGCGTCGGGCGGGGGCTGAGCGCCTACCAGGGCGATATGTACGCCTTCATGAAGGCGTTCCCGGACCGCCACTTTGACCGGATCATCTGCTCCCGAACCGTGCACGAGCTGAACGACCCGGCGGGGGTCATCCTCGAGGCGCTCCGCGCCGGCAGCAGGGTGACGGTCGGCTTCGTCAACCACGGCTTCTGGAAGAACCGCGTGGACTCCCTGTTCCGCGGCCAGAAGGTGCGCAATGCCGTGTACACGACGGCGTGGCACGAGAGCCGGCCCGCGAACCCGCTCACGATTGAGGACTTCGAGGTGTTCTGCCGCGAGAAGTCCATCCGCATCGCCAGGCGCGCCCACTTGCTCGGCGACTGGCGGACCCCCTGCCCCGCGATGCCGAACCTCCTGGCCGGCTACGCTCTCTACGACTTGGCGCGCGACTGACGCCGCTGGAGCCTCGCGGCCTGGATCAGGCACACGCAGTCGGTGCCGTCCTCGGAGTAGAACCAGTGCGGCTGCAGGCGGGAGAACTCCCGCTCGAAGGCCTCGCGGCATCCGCCCACCTCTATCATGAGGATTCCCCTTGGGCTGAGGAGCCTAGCGGCCTGCGAGATGATCTTTCGCACGAGGACGAGCCCGTCCGCCCCGCCGTCGAGTGCCAGCCGGGGCTCCCTCTTGAACTCCTCCGGCAGCTTGTCCACGTGGAGCGTGGGCTCGTAGGGAGGGTTGGTCAGGATGACGTCGTATCGCCTGGCAGGCGCCCCCTTCATCAGGTCGCTCCTCACGAGCCTCACGCGTCCCGTGAGCCGGTGGCGCTTCACGTTTGCCTTCGCCACCTCAAGCGCGCCCTCGGAGATGTCCAGCCCGTCGACGACCGCATTCTTGAAATGCCGCGCGAGAAGGATGGCGAGGCAGCCCGAGCCCGTGCACACGTCCGCAACATGGCGCACCTTGTCCGGGTCGCCCACCCAGGGATCCACCTGCGTCGGCAGGATCTCGACGAAATAGCTCCGCGGGATGAGCACGCGCTCGTCGACGTGGAAGCGCAGCCCGCCGAGCCACGCCTCGCCCGTGATGTAGGCCGCCGGCACGTGCCCGACCAGGCGGCGCGTGAATACCGCCTCGATGTTGCCGGCCTCGGCGGCCGTGAGCTTCCTCCTGAGAACCTCGGGGCCGCTGTCGAGCGGAAGCTTGAGCGACCAGAGGATCAGGTAGAGGGCCTCATCCCTCGGCACACTCGCTATCTGCCCCATCGATGCGCCCGTGGCGGCGTACATTTGCTCCGCGCGCTTGAGGCAGTTCGCGAGTGTCACGCCCGGAAGATTATCCTAAATGCCGTCGGGTTGATCCAGGCGCAGAGGTACGCGTACGGGACGCAGCACTCCTCGACCAGGAACATGATGGCGTTGCGCGAGAAATCGATGTTGATGGCCAGGAGCAGGACCAGGCTGCTCCAGCGGCTGATCGTGAGGTAGGCCTCGTCGCCGATCCCGAGGAGGCGCCTGATCATCGAGCCGCCGTCGAGCGGTGGGATCGGCAGCAGGTTGAAGATGGCGAGGCCAACGTTCATGAAGACGAGCCCCTTCACGAGTTCGCCGAACCGGGGCTGCGCCGACACGACGAAGGATCCGACCGTGATCGCCACCAACGCGACCAGGAGGTTGGCGCCCGGCCCGGCAAGCGAGACGAGGATATCGTCCCGCACCTTGTGCTTGAAGTTGGAGGGGTTCGTCATGACCGGCTTTCCCCACCCGATGAAGGCAAAGCCCCCTCCGCCCAGCATGAAGATGTTGATCAGGGGAACGATCACCGTGCCCATCCAGTCCAGGTGGGCCAGCGGGTTCAGCGTCACCCTGCCGTCAGCCTCCGGCGTGTCGTCACCCAGGAGGTGCGCCACGATCGCGTGCCCGAACTCGTGGAACACGATGCTGGCCACGAGGAGTATGAAGATGATCAGCCCGCTGCGGATGAAAAGGGGGTCCATGTCCATGCCCCGCTATTTTCCAGCATCCGGCGTCAGGCGGGCAACCAGCTTCTGCTTCTGGCCCGCGAGCGTTGGGTCCGTGATTCCGTCAAGGATCGCCTTGGCATGGTCCGTCTTGCCCATGCTGATGAGGACATTGGCCTCGTGGAGCCGCATCGTCTGTTTCTCGACATCGGATTGCGCATGGGCCTCCAAACCCTCCCAGGCCTTGAGCGCCGCGGCCCAGTCGGGGTCCTGAATGTCGTAGAAGCTCTCGGCGTAGCGGTAGGTGAACTCGATCCTGTCCGGCGCCAGGTCCGCGGCGTTCTTGAAGGCCTCCTGCATGGAATGGTCGATCGAGTCCCGGCTCCACTGGCCGCTCTTCAGGAATTCGTCCCTCGCCCCGTAGAGGAGCGTTCCCAGCTGGTAGTGGTAAAGGGGCTCCTTGGGCTCCAGCTTGACGGCCGAGAGGAAGTAATTGAGCGCCTCCATGGGCTTTCCCTCCTCGGCCAGGTAATTGCCCAATTCGTTTTTAACCAATGCGATGTCCGGATCCATCTGGTTCGCCTTGAGCAGGATCGCGACCGCCTGCTTCCGCAGGCCGATCTTCCAGAGCATGTAACCGTATGACGCATATCCAGCCGCGAAGGTCGGGTTGTCCCGCAGCAGCGACTCATACTCGCGCGTCAGCTGTTCGACCTGGGTCGTGAAGCCGGCCTGGTCCAGCGAGGGGCCCTGGGCCGCGGCGTCGGAGAGGAGCACCTTCTGGTGCTCCACGATGTCCTTCAGGCGGTGTTCCGCCATGGTCTCCGCCCCGGCCGGGGCATCATCCGCGCGCGCAAGGGCGGCAAGAAATACGGCGAAAACGGCGAAAAAATGGGGGGGTCGGACGGACATGGGTGGCAAGCGAACCCCGTGGGACAGGGTCTGCCTTCGGGCGTTCAGAAAATCTGCCTCCGGAGGGTCGGCCAAGGCGACTTTAAATGCAGTATTCGCTTTAGAAACGGCGAAGCCTCCCCATAGGATGCTCCATGGGTCAGGCCATGCGTTCGGTATCTCAGAATCCCTTTGGCACCGTTTTACCCCCGGACGTGCTGGCCGCGGCGGTTGATGGGATAAACGACATTGTCATGGTGACCGAGACCGACCCCCTGTCCGAGGAAGGCCTGAGGATCCTCTACGTGAACCCGGCCTTCGAGAAGGTGACGGGCTACAAGCCGGACGAGGTGCTGGGACGCTCCCCCAGGTTCATGCAGGGCCCTGGCACCGACATGGCCGAGGTGAAGCGCATCGAGGCGGCCCTTCTGGACCGAAAACCCGTCAGGGCTGAGCTGCTCAACTACCGCAAGGACGGGACACCCTTCTGGATCGAGATCGACGCGACGACGACCAAGAACCCGTCGAGCGGCGTCGAGTTCTTCGTCTTCACCCAGCGCGATATCTCCGACCGCAAGAAGGTGGAGGCCAAGCAGCGCGAGCAGGAGCGCGTGGTCGGCACGCTCTTCAGCAACCTTCCCGGCATGGCCTACCGGGCCACGAACGACGGCACATGGGCCATGGAGTTCGTGAGCGGCGGCTGCCGCGAGCTGACAGGCTACGACGCCGAGGAGCTGATCGGCAACCGCGTCACGACCTTCGAGGCCATCACCGAGCAGGAGGACAGGAAGCCCGTCCGCGAGCTGATCCAGCGCGCGATCGAGCGCAACGAGCCTTACGAGCTCACCTTCCGCATCCGCACCCGCGACGGGCGCCTGAAATGGGTGTGGGAGCGCGGGCGCTCCGTCCCAGGCCCCGACGGCCCGGGCCAGGCGCTCGAGGGATTCATCACCGACATCACGGAGAGAAAGCTCCTTGAGTCGCAGGTCCTGCAGAACCAGCGCCTTGAAAGCGTCGGGACCCTCGCCGGCGGCATCGCCCACGACCTGAACAACGTCTTCGCGCCCATCATGATGGCGGGCGACCTCCTCTCCGACCGCGCGCAGGGCAAGGACGACACCCAGCTTCTCGATGTCATCGCCGCCAGCGCGCGCAGGGGCGCCGAGCTTGTCCGCCAGATCCTCCTCTTCGCGAGGGGCATGGAGGGACCGCGCGTCGCCGTGGACACGAAGGTGCTCTTCGCCGAGCTGAAGACCTTCCTCGAGAGCACGCTGCCGAAGTCGGTCAAGGTGAACTTCGAGGTCCCGCACGGCCTGGACTTCATCTCGGGAGACCCCGTGCAGCTGCACCAGATGCTGCTCAACCTCTGTGTCAACGCGAGCGACGCCATGCCCGCGGGAGGCAGGCTCGCGATCTCCGCGACGGCGGCCTCCGTGTCGCCCTCGGCCCCGAGGCCGCATCCCGACGCGCTTCCCGGCGCATTCGTGCGCATCGACATCTCCGACACCGGCTGCGGCATCCCCGACATCCTGAAGGGCCAGGTCTTCGACCCGTTCTTCACGACGAAGGGCGTCGGCAAGGGCAGCGGCCTGGGCCTCTCGACGGCGCGCTCGATCGTCAAGACCCACTGCGGCTTCATCACCTTCACGTCGACCGAGGGCATCGGCACCACGTTCTCGATCTTCCTGCCGACGACCGAGGCCGGCCTGTCGCGCACGGTCAAGGGCGACCCGACGAAGCCGAGCGCGGGCCCGCTTCCCCGCGGCAAGGGCGAGAACATCCTGGTCGTCGACGACGAGGAGTCCGTTCGCGTCATCATGCGCAGCACGCTCGAGAACTTCGGCTTCAGGGTCGTGGTCGCGGCCGACGGCGCGGAGGCCGTCGCCCTCTTCCGCAGCGCCCCCGCCCTCTTCGACATGGCGCTCGTCGACATGCAGATGCCCGGCCTCGACGGCGGGAAGACCATCATGGCGCTCCGCCACATCCGACCCGAGCTGCCGATCATCGGCGCCAGCGGCCTGGCCACGAACCAGAACAGGGAGCAGGCCGCCGCCAACGGGGTGCGCCACTTCCTGGACAAGCCCTTCAGCGTGGAGACCCTGATCCGCACGGTGCACGCGGCGATGGCCAAGACGGCCACGTGAACCTCCTCGACAGATACATCTTCAGGAGCGTGCTCCTGACGGCGCTGGCCGCCGTGGCCCTCTTCACGTTCGTGCTGGCGGCCGGCAACATCATCCGCGACCTGATGGGTCCCCTTCTCTCGGGCCAGCTGCCGATCGGCTCGTTCATCCGCCTGGTGCTGCTGCTGATCCCGTTCGTGACCTACTACGCGCTGCCGCTCGGCATGCTGACAGGGGTCCTCCTGACGCTCGGGCGACTCTCCTCCGACAGCGAGGTGACCGCGATGCGCGCCGCCGGCATGAGCGTCATGCGGATCGCGCGCCCCGCCCTCATCCTGGCGGCGCTCGGCGTCCTTGTCGGCCTGCGCGTGAACTTCGAGTCCATGCCCTGGGCCCGGGTTCAGTACCACAAGGAGCTCGCCATCGCCGTCCGCACCAATCCGCTCAGCTACATCAGGCCGAAGACATTCATCCGCGAGTTCCCGGGCTACGTGATCTACGTCGGCTCCAAGGACGAGGGCTCGAAGGACGGCAAGGGCCTGAAGGACGTGTGGATCTGGCAGCTAGATTCCGCCAAGCGCGTCATCCGCTTCGTCAGGGCCGAGTCCGGCCGCGTGGGGTATGACGAGGCGACGAACGACTTCGTCATCTCGCTCAACAACACGCGCGAGGAGGATCACGACCAGAAGGCGCCGGAGTCCTTCGCGCAGCCGCTCCTGGTAAGCACGGTCGGCCAGATCCAGGACATCCGGCTCTCCCTTTCGCGCTACTTTGGGAGCGGCACCGTGAACCAGAAGCTGCCGTGGATGACGTACAAGGAGCTCGTCGCCGAGAAGGCGCGCGTCGAGCAGGAGCCGCTCGGCAAGGGCGGCGAGAGGCAGCGCGACCGCGACGTCCTCAAGGTGTCCCTCACGATCCAGGACAAGATCAACATGGCGGTCGCGATCTTCTCCTTCGCGTTCATCGGCGTGCCGCTCGGCATCAAGGTCTCCCGCAGGGAGACGAGCGCAAACCTCGGCGTGGCCGTGGTCCTCGCGCTCGCCTACTACTTCCTGATCGTCGTCGTCGGATGGATGGACCAGCACCCGGAGTATCACCCCGATCTCCTGCTCTGGGTCCCGAACCTGGTGCTGCTGTCGCTCGGCGGACTACTGCTTTTCCGCCTGGACCGCGCTAGCTAGCGAGCGGGCCATCCTCACGCAGGGCAGCGGGATGCCACCCGGGAGCGGTATGTCGAACCGATCGACAGCCTTGTAGCCGAAGGAGGCGTAGAGCGACTCGCCCGTGAGCGTGGCCGATATGGTCACGTCCCTGAAGCCCGCGGCCGCGACGGCGGCCTCGCAGGCCTCCATGATGCTCCTGCCGATTCCCTGGCGCGCCGAGCCCGGGTGCACGAAGAAGGCGCGGATCCGCGCGGGTTCGGTCCTGGGGTCGATCTCGGGATCGGTGCCCGACCTGCCGCTGTCGCCGCCGTAGTTGGACCTGCGCTTGCTCCAGCCGCCGCAGCCGACGATGCGCCCCTCGTCCTCGACGACAAAGTAAGTGCCGTCGCGGATCAGCTGGCGGTCGACCGCGAAGACGCCGCAATGGATCGCCGACTCCATCTGGACGCCGGAATAGACGTCTCCCTGCAGACCGCGGACGGACAGCGGGATCAACCCCGAGATGGCGGGAATGTCCGCCTCGACGGCCAACCTCGGCACCCAGCCGCCTGCGGGCCTGGCCATGTTCCTATGCGGCCCTCGCCGCGGGCGCCCCCTGGGTCGCCACGAGCCCGCTGCGCCCGTCGATCTGCGCCATCACCTGCTCGCAGACCGGAACCGAGGAGCGGTCCGCCAGTATGCGGCGCGCCTCCTCGTCCATGCGGACGAACTGGACTCCCTTCTCGCGGCAGAGGGATAGGAACTGCCTAAAGATCGCGCGGCGTCCCATGCCCTCGATCTCGGCGTGGAGCGTGAAGACGTTGAGCTTGTCGGCTCCCATGAGCGAAAGGAGGTGCGCCGCTATCCTGTCGTCGGGGAATTCCGGCCGGCCCATCAATTCGTCCAGCGTCGGCAGCGTGCTCGGGATCTCGAGCGTCTGGAATACCCTGCCGCCGATCGAGGGGAAGTAGGGATGGCTGCCGCGCGTGTCGCTCGAGTAGAGGAGCTTCGCCTCGTCGTAGACTTGGCGGCTGCGCTCGTTGCTCTGCCAGCCCGGCGCCCCGGCGGTCGCCGCCTCGGTCCCGAAGACGCGCACGAACTCCGCGCGGGCCGCCCCGAACTCGAGCCTCACGGCGTCGAGACCCATGCCGGCCAGGTGGTCCTGCCAGCGGTAGTGGTTCAGGCAGTGGATGCCGACCTCGAAGCCCGAGTCCCTCACCGCGCGCATCTCCGACTCGTTCCGGCGCCCGATGTGCGGGGCCGGCAGGAGCGTGCCGTTGAGCAGCGTGCGCACGCCGTAGATCTCGACGACGCTTGTGCGGCTCACCTTGCTGAAGAAGCCCGGGCGGAATACGCGGCTGATGGCGCGGCCCGTCTGGTCGCGGCCAAGCGAGAAGAGGAAGCAGGCCGGCGCGGCCACCTCCCTGCAGTCGGCCGCGAGGTTCGCGACCCCGATCCGCGTCCCGCGGTCCGTGTCCGCGTCAACCTTCAGCGCGAGTCGAACCGGCATGACTCCTTAGTCCAGCTGGTAGTCCCGGTGGGCCAGGTGGTAGTCGAGCGTCAGCTTGATCGCGGTCTTGAGGTCGACCTTGGGCTTCCAGCCAAGCTGCTTGCGGATTGCCTCGACCGAGGGGACGCGCCTCTGGATGTCCTGGTAGTACTTGCCGAAGTACTTGCCGGACGAGACGACGACCGTCTTCGCCTTTTTCTGCTGCGCGGCGTACTCGGGGAAATCCTTGAAGGCGGCGATGATCAGCTTGGCCAGCTGGGCGACGCTCACGTTGTTGCCCGGGTTGCCGATGTTGAAGATCTGCCGGGATGCCTTGCCGTCCTTGTTCTCGATGATCCTCAGCAGCGCATCCACGCCGTCGTCGATGAAGGTGAAGGACCTGCCCTGCTTGCCGCCGTCGACCAGCTGCAGCGGCTTCTCAAAGATGACGTTGGAGATGAACTGCGTGAAGAGCCTCGAGCTGCCCTCCTTGGGCTCCATCACGTTGTCGAGCTTGGGCCCGATCCAGTTGAACGGCCTGAAAAGCGTGTAGTCCACGTTGTCGCGGACACCGTAGGCGTAGATCACGCGGTCAAGCAGCTGCTTCGAGCAGGCGTAGATCCATCGCTGGCGCTCGATCGGGCCATAGACCAGCGAGCTCGTCTCCTCGTCGAGCTCCTTGTCCGGGCACATGCCGTAAACCTCGGACGTGGACGGGAAGATGATGCGCTTCTTGTACTTCGCGCACTTGCGCACGATGTCGAGGTTCGCCTCGAAATCCAACTCGAAGACCCGCAGCGGGTCCTTCACGTACTGGACCGGGTTCGCGATCGCCACCAACGGGAGCACCGCGTCGCACTTCTTAACGTGGTACTCGATCCATTCCTTGGAGATCGTGATGTCGCCCTCGACGAACTTGAAGCGGGGGTTGCCGAGACAGTCCCCCAGCTTGTGGTCGCCGACATCCATCCCGTAGACCTCCCAGTCCTTCTTCTTTAGGATGGCATGCGTGAGCGAGCTGCCGATGAAACCGTTGGCACCGAGGATGAGGACGCGAAGGGGCATGGGTTGGAATCCCCGATAAACCACGAATTCCCCCAAATGACACGAAAGAACAGCTCGGCATCCGGGCACAAAAAAGGCCCGCGCCCCGTGAGGAGCGCGGGCCCTTTGGCTGGACTAGTTAGAACAGGATGCCGGTCTCAACCGCAAAGCGCGTCTGGGACGAGCTTGTGCCGTGAGTGCCGAAGGCTGCACCGCTCGTGGTGTCCGAGGCTCCGACGAAGGAGACCTCACCACGAACGAACAGCGGGCCGCTCTGGTAGGAGGGCGTGATCGTGAAGGACCAGGCCTTGCTGCCTGCGCCGTAGAGCAGGTTGGCGGAACCGTCCGTCTGGCTGCCCGAGCTCGAGATTTCCTCGACGCGGCCGGAGATGTTCCATGACGTGTTCGGGACGGCGTAGTTGACGAGGACGCCAACACCGGTCGAGGACGTGTCCTTGCCGATGCCGATCGCGGCAGAGTTGCCGGACTTGGCGTACTGGCCGTAGACTTGGGCGACCCACTGACCGGCGGTGTAGCCATAGATCAGGTTGTAGATGCCCTTGTCGTTGTTGACGACCTCGGGCGTGGCCGAGGTGCCGTAGTCCGTGGTGCCGAAGTTGGCGCCGGCGATGAACTCAAGCGTGTTCGAGCTGTTGATGGTCCAGGTGACCGCGCCGGAACCCCAGTTGAAGCGGTCCGAGTAGAAGCCGTCGTTCCAGGACAGGTTGTAGGCCAGCGCGCCGGCGGTGTAGTTCGCCTGGATGCCGCGGCTGATAAGCGGCTCCTGGTTCCAGAGGAGACCGCGGGAGATGTTCATGTTCTCGTAGGTGAAGGCGTACTCCGCACCGATCAGGGTCGGGAGCTTGCCAGCCTCGATCGAGAAGGCCGCGTTCGGGGCCCACTTCACGAAGCCGATCGGCAGGGCGCCGAAGGTCGCGCTGTTCGTGTTGCCGGCCGTGGTGTACGGAACGCCAACCGTCGGGAACGAGTAGGCGCCCACATCGACGAAGAACTGGAACTCGCCGTCGACCTTCTGGACAAAGACCTGGGCGTTGCTGATGTCGGAGATGGCGTCCTTCTCGCCGTAGAACTTAGGCGTGTCGGCGAGGGCGATGGCCGTCACGGCGCCCGAGACGTAGATCGTCCCGAAGTCCGGAATGGCGAAGCTCTCGGGCTTCACGTTGACCGTGAGCGGGCCCTCCATCGACGGCGTCGAGACCGGTGAGGTCGGCGCAGCGGCGGGAGCGGCAGGGGCAGCAGCAGCGGCGGGTGCCGCAGGAGCCGTAGTTGTCGTTGTCGTCGTCGTCGTGCTCTGGGCGCTCGCGGAAACCGCGCATAGGGCAAGCGCTGACAGATACAGAGGATACAGTTTCTTCTTATTCATACGGTGTGTTAGGGCAGTGTGAGTATGGTTCTCTAAGCGATCGTAGTTAGAATCGCACAGGCGAACGGGTAGCAGCATTGATGCCAGCTCATTCCGGCGGCCGCGCAAAATGCCATTTCAGAGGAGGCCGCCCTTCAAGCTGACCCATCTGACTCACCATCAATGGCTAATTACGGGCCTTTGGCCCGACATTTATGACAAAACCGCACCCTAAAAGGGGCCCGCAGACCCCCTTTTTACGTCAAAACGCTTATTCGCCTCTTAGCCGCGCTTATGGGACAGAAACAGGAACAGGGCCAAAAATAAACCCAGCCAGCCCACCACGGCGCCAATAATCACGAAGACCGTGAACCTACGGCTTTTCCAGGGCTCCGGGGCCTTCAGGTGGTCCTTGCGGCCCGTCACCCGCACGCTCGAAAGGTTATCGAGCTCCTTCTTCATGTCGTCCGCGGTCTGGTAGCGCTTCCTGGGATCGCGCTCAAGGGCGTGGAGGATGACCTCCTCAAGGGCCGGGCTGAGCTCCCTGTTCCTCGTGCTTGGCGCCTCCGGGTCCCCGCTCACGCGGGCGTTCATGACAACGTACGGACTCTCGCCCTCAAACGGCGTGGCTCCGGTCACCATCTCGTAGAGGATGGCGCCAAGGCTGTAGATGTCGCTTCGGTGGTCGCCCCTCCGGCCGCGAACCTGCTCGGGCGAGATGTAGTCGGGCGTACCGAGCGCGGGCGTCAGCCCCACAAAGGTCAGGCGCCTGGCCTTCTCGACCCTCGCGATGCCGAAGTCAAAGAGTCGCAGCGTACCGTCGGTGCAGACCATGATGTTCTGCGGCTTCATGTCGCGGTGGGCTATCCCCTTGGTGTGGAGGTACTCCAAGGCGTCGCAGATCTGGCTGCCGTAGGCAACGGCCTCGGCCTCGGTGAGCTTTTTCCTCTCGGCGATCACCTCCGCAAGCGTGCGGCCCTCGAGGAACTCCATAACCAGGTAGGGTCGGCTCTTCTGCCCTTCGACCTTGATGACCTTGAGCACCGCGGGATGGTTGAGCGTCGAGCCGATTTCCTCCTCGCGCTGGAAGCGCTCGAAGCCAGCGATGTCGCTCTCAAGCGTCATGAGAGGAATCTTTACCGCCACGCTGCGGCCAGTCTGGCGGTCGATGCCCTTGAAGATCGAGGCCATGTTGCTGCGGGCGACGAGATCCGTCAGTTCGAACCGGCCGTCCAGGATTTTCCCGGGTCCGGGCTCGCCCGTCCCGGTCGCGGCGGCGGCCGCGGCGACGGCGACCTTCCTCGGGGTCGCGTCGGCTCCCAGCGCCACCTTGGCCGTCTGGGCCACCTGCTCCCAGTTGCGGACCTCGATCAGCTGCATCGTGATGTTGTCGTCTGAGCCGCGCTTCGTCGCCAGGGCCAGGAGCTCCTTGCAGGCGTCGTAGGGATGCGAGCGGCAGATGATCTCCCTCATCTCCTCGTCGAGGACGCAGGAGTGGAGCCCATCCGTACACTGGAGGACGAAGTCGCCGTGGTGGAGGAGCTGCGTCGCGAAGTCCGGCTGGCAGAAGGGCTCTATGCCGAGGCTGCGGGTCAACTCGCTGCGGCTAGCGCTGGCCATGGCCTCGCGCTCGAGCATGAGGCCCAGCTTCACGGGGACAGATGTCGCGCTGTGGTCGTTCGTCAGGCGCTTGATCGTCTTTCCCCGGATGAAATACGAGCGAGTGTCGCCCACGTGCCCCACATAGACGGCGCCGTCACGGAATACCGAGGCCACGAGCGTCGTCGCCATCTTCGCCCCCTTGAACTCCTTTACCGAGCGGTCGTGCACCTGGGAGCACGCGGCCGTGAACATCCTGCGAAGGAGCGTATAGGGCTTCATTTCGCCCGGCGCCTCCTGGAAGTCGCGGATCGCGGCTTCCACGGCCGTCTTGCTCGCGATCTCGCCGTTGTCGAGGCCCCCCACTCCGTCGGCAATCGCCGCGACGCTCCCCTGCTTTTCGCGGACCAGCGGGTCTGGGGACTCCCAGAAGTCGAGCGAGTCCTCGTTGTTGGGACGGACCTGGCCGGCGGTGGTCAGTCGAGCGTAGCGAAGGCGCATGGGATGGGGGTAAAGAAAATGGCTCCCCTGCGCGATGCAGGGGAGCCATGGAAAACTAAGCCTAAGTCAGGTCAAATCAAACTGCCGGCTTAGCGGTGAGGATCATCTCCTTGCCGCGGGCCTTGCTGCTCGATCTGAAGTAGACGAGCCCGTAGATGCCCCAGACGGCTGCCACTCCCAAGGCGATGTAGGGCTCCTTGACGCTCATCCCGGGGACCGACCAGGGACCGATGAGGTAGAACAGCATGCAGGCGAAGTTCGCCACGAGGCCGAACAGCGGAACCAGCATGTGCTTGAAGCCATTGAACATGTGGTGCTCGCGGAAGGCCACGATGGCGACGATGCAGGTCGTCATGTAGAGCAGGAACGTGCCGAAGTTGCTGACCAGGGTCACGATGAGGAGCGTGTTGGGCAGCTTGGCGTAGGTCTCCGGCGCGAATATCCCGAACGAGTACCAGATGTTGTGCTTGTCGAGGGCGGCGGGCGTCGTGCCGCCGAGGTAAACCGACACCGTGATGATGCCGATGACGATCGAAATGACCGAGAGCACCCAGATCGAGCGGTGGGGCGAGAGGGTCTTGCCGTGAAGCAGACCGAAGTGCGAGGGCACCTCTTCGTCGCGGCCCATGGCGTAGGTCACTCGGGCTCCGGTGCTCAGGCAGGCGAGCGTCGTGCCGATGAGCGCCAGGAAGACCGTGAACGCCTGGACGAGCATGAAGGCGCGGCCGGCCTGGTAGCTTCCGAAGAGCCAGGTGCCGACGATCACCATCATGTCACCTATGGGCGCTCCCGACCCTGAGGCCTGCGGCAGCGTGTAGCCGTTGTGCAGGAGGTAGTTGGCCGCGAAGTACTCGATCAGGTAGCAGACCGCGCCCTGGATGACCAGGGAGAGCAGCACCGCGCGACCGATGTCCTTCTTCGGGTTCTTGGCCTCCTCGCCCATGGCCGTGACCGACTCGAATCCGACGAGGATCAGGATCGCGACGCAGGCCTGGATGAAGACGAAGTTGAAGCTATGGGGCCCGATGACCGACTTCGCCGTGGGGTGGAAGTTGAAGGTCGTGACCTTTGTGGTCGGGTCCGTGGAGTAGGCGTCGGCCATCGCATAGCTGACCGTGAAGGGGGCAGCGAGCTTCGGGTCCGTCACCGCCTTGCCGTCCTTGTCCGCAGGGATCGGGTTGCCGTCCTTGTCCTGGCCGTCCTGCATCTGGTAGGCGGGCGTGCCGTCCGCGTTCTTGGTCGGCTTGTTGTCAGCGTCGAGGACGGGAAGGGGGTTGCCCTTGTCGTCGTTCACCGTGACCTGGGCGACCTGGTAGTTGACCGCCACTCCGTTGGAGAGGTGGTAGCCAACAGAGCCGTCCGCGTGCTTCGTGCGGTAGGCGATCGCGATCACCGAGAAGACCAGCAGCGCCGAGATCTGGATGATGTTGATGGCCATGTTGACAGCCGTCGTTCCCGTCACGCCCCTGAAGGCGATGTAGCCGACCCCCAGCGTGAAGACCACGCAGAAGAGGATCATGAAGAGCGGGCTGTTGTAGTTGGAGCTGAACGTGTCCGGCCAGAACTGGTTGAGGAGGTAGCCGGCGAGGATCGCCGTCACCCCGACCATGCACCCCGGGTAAACCCAGTAGTAGAGATGGCTGGCCCAGCCCGTGAAGAACTTGATGACACGGGCGAACTTGAAGGCCTTCGTCTTGGAGAGGAACGCCTGCTCCGCATAGAAGTAGGAAGATCCTGCACCAGGATAAAGCTTCGAGAGCTCCGCGTAGCTGACTGCGGTTGCAAGGCAGAGCATGAGCGCCGCTACGATGCCGAACCACATGGATGCACCTGCTGCCGGTGCGCCGTAGAGCGCCTGTTCCTGGAACGTCAGCCAAAGAAACGCGCCAGGCGCGATGAGCGCCATCGCGTTGATGGTCAAGCCGGTGAGGCCCAGTGTGGGCTTCATCGTTGGAGAATTAGTAGTTGGTTCGGACATATTTCGTAGGATCTGTCTGTTTCTTTTTGGGGTGTTGTTAGCTGGAGCGCCGGGAGCGGCGAGTTGGCGTTGTTAACCTTACTTAATGCGGATTTAACGTCCGCGGCGGTTACATAGCCCTTTGCGTGCCAACAATTTGATTAAAAGGCCGCTAAGAATAAGCTGTGCGGCACTAAGATATTATTAAGTGGCATATTCCCTGCTTTTGACCGCTTCGCCACGCTCAACCTAAACCAAGTCAGCTCACCACACACAAAACGGCTCGAATCCTACGGATCACAATCCAACGCCCCAAAAACACTAAATTAATACAAAGAAATGAATAAGTTTATAACGAAGTTGAAGGATCCAGAGCAGAGGAAGCTATTCCTCGCGCTCTTCGGTGGTAAGCTGATCGGAGCAGGCCTGTGCCTCGCTCTGGCGTTCGCGGTCTCGATGTTCTTCGCGTCGAACTCCAAGGTTCACGCGCAGACCGCACCGGCAACGGCGACGGCTCCCGCAGCGGCCCCGGCCGCCCCGGCGGCAGCGCCCGCCGCCGCAGCTGCTGCCCCGGCAGCGGCTCCCGCGCCCGCTCCTGACCCGGCCTACTGCAGCCCGATCAACACGATGTGGGTGCTGGTGACGGCGTTCCTCGTGTTCTTCATGCAGGCGGGCTTCATGTTCCTTGAGGCCGGCTTCGCCCGCACACGTGAGACGGTCAACGTCCTCCTCGAGGGCATCGTCGACACCTGCCTTTGCGGCGTCCTCTTCTGGGCCTTCGGCTTCGCCTGGATGTTCGGCGCCGGTGACGGCCTCCACGGCCTGATCGGCAACCAGTACTACTTCCTCCACAACATCCCGGACACGTACGGCTCGACGGGCGTCGCGACACTCGCGTTCTTCCTGTTCCAGTTCGCGTTCGCCGACACCTGCTCGACGATCACGTCGGGCGCCATGCTCGGCCGCACCGGCTTCTGGGGAGACCTCTGGTACTCGATCGGCGTCTCCGGCTTCCTGTACCCGATCTTCGGCCACTGGGCCTGGGGCCCGGACGGCTGGCTGAACAACCTGCATCCCGCCGCCTTCCATGACTTCGCCGGTTCGACCGTCGTGCACACCATCGGTGGCATGATCGCCCTCGCCGGAGCCATCGTCCTCGGACCCCGCCTCGGCCGCAAGTTCAAGCGCGACGGCGGCGGACCGATGCCCTACCACAACATGACGATCGCCTCTGTCGGTGCCGTCATCCTTTGGTTCGGCTGGTACGGCTTCAACCCGGGCTCGACCCTCTCCGCGATGGATTACATGGGCATCGCCCGTGTCGCGACGAACACCACGCTTGCCGCCTGCACCGGCGGTCTCGCGGCCCTGTTCTTCGTCTATCCCCGCAACAAGAAGTGGGACTGCGGCGCCACGCTGAACGGCCTCCTGGCCGGCCTCGTTGCCATCACCTGCCCCTGCTACTGGGTCTCGCCCCTCGGCGCACTGATCCTGGGCGCGGTTGCTGGTGTCGTTGTGATTCTCGCGACGGACCTCCTCGAGTACCTGCGCATCGATGACCCCTGCGGCGCCTGGCCCGTCCACGGCGCGGCCGGCATCTGGGGCACATGGTCCCTCGGTCTCTTCGCCACGGGTGAGTTCGGCGCATCCACCACAACGGGTGCCGACAACTCGGCTGGCTCGGTCGTCCAGGGCCTCTTCTACGGTGGCGGCTGGAACCAGTTCTTTGGCCAGGTGATCGGTAACGCCGCAATCGGCGGTTCCGTCTTCGTCTGCGCCATGATCCTCATGTACGCCGTCAAGGCGACCGGCACGCTGCGCATCAGCAAGGAAGGCGAGCTCGAGGGCCTCGATCTCCACGAGCACGGCGGCACCGCCTACCCAGAGTTGGACGCAGCGCTCGCCGAGAAGTCGGCGGACCTGGGCGTCAAGGCGATGTCCTAAGGGATTCACAAGCGCGGGGTCGCCCGAAAGGGCGATCGCCGCCTTCTACAAACAGAAGGCCGCCGTCTTACCACGGCGGCCTTTTTGTTTTCCGTTTTTCAGACGACCTGGCCGGCCACGAGAACCGAGGGACCGCCGCGCCACTCGAACTTCGTGACCTCGATCGCCCCGTCGCCCGTGGCGATGACGAGAGGCGACGTGGAAAGCACCTCTCCCGGCGCCCCCCTGCCCCCCTTTGCCGCAGCAGACTCCGTCTCGCCCCACCAGACCATGAGCCTCGCGCCGCCAATGTCGCTGAATGCCCCGGGGTAGGGCTCGGTGACGGCGCGGATCAGGTTGAATATCTGGGCTGACGTTTTCTTCCAGTCGATGCGCCCATCCTCGGGCTTCCTTCCCGTGAAGTAAGTCGCTTTGGAGACATCCTGGACCGTCTCCTGCGCCGTTCCGGTGAGGAGCTTGTCGATCTGGCGGGCGAGGACATGCCGCGCGCAGGGGAGCACCTTCCGGAAGGCCTGCTCCGCCGTGTCCCGCGGGCCGATGTCGACGCCCTCCTGGTCCACGATGTTGCCGGCATCGGGCTCCTTCACCATCCGGTGAAGCGTCATGCCGATCCGCGGCTCCCCGTTGAGGACGGCCCAGTTGATCGGCGCCCGGCCGCGGTACGCGGGAAGGAGCGAGCCGTGCATGTTGAAAGCGCCGAGCGGCGCCATGCCCAGCACCTTCATCCCGATCATGTTCCTGTAATAGACGGAGAGGATGAGGTCGGGCTTCATGGCCGCGATCTTCCCCATCCACTCCGGCGTCCCCACGCGCTCGGGCGTGAAGACCGGCACTCCCTTCTCCCTGGCGGCCAGTGCCGGGGTCTTGAACCAGATGTTCTCGCTCGGGTTGTCCTCGTGCGTGATCAGGGCGATCACGTTGTCGCCGCGCTCAAGCAGCAGCGAGAGGCACTCATAGCCAACCTCGCTGTATCCGAAGAACAGTATCCGGGGTGCTGTCATGGGAAAAGTGGCGCACAAGATATCGGTTAGGGCAACTGCGGGTGCAGGGGACAGGCAGGGCTGCATTTTGAGAACTCGCCAAGCGGACAATAAATGCATCCCCTCGGAAGCGCCCTGGCGGCGTCGTTTTCCCCCTTTTAGGCGTCTGGAACATACAGCAAGCGGTGCTGTCACGCGTGACTTCTCCCAAACCCAAGAAAGGACAGCCAAACGTGGTCGTGCGGATCTTCCGCCTCATGGGGCCGGGGGTCATCACGGGCGCGGCCGATGACGATCCGTCCGGGATCGCCACCTATTCGATTGCGGGTGCGCAGCTGGGCACGCGCCTCCTGTGGACGTCGCTCCTGACCTGGCCGCTCATGGGGGCGGTGCAGATGATGTGCGCAAGGATTGGCATGGTGACGGGCGAGGGATTGGCGAGCGGGCTGCGCAGGAAGATCCCGCGCTGGATCTGCGTCGTGTTCGTCTTTGCCCTCCTCATTGCAAACACGATCAACGTCGGGGCCGACCTCTCCGGAATGGCCGACGCCGCGGAGCTCCTCACCGGCTTGAACTCGCACATCTTCGTGGTTGCGTTCGGCACCCTCATCGCCGTTGTCACGGTGAAGTTTCGCTATAACCAGATCGCCCGGGTGCTGAAGTGGCTGGTCATCAGTCTCGGGGCCTACGTCCTCACCACGTTCTTCACCCATCCCGACTGGCAGGTGGTGTTCCATGACACGCTGGTGCCGAGCTGGCCCTCGGATCGCGACACCTGGAGCACGATCGTCGCGATCCTGGGCACGACGATCAGCCCCTATCTGTTCTTCTGGCAGGCGGCTCAGGAGGTGGAGGAGGAAAAGGCGAAGGGCCGGCGAATGCTCATCCTGCGCGAGGGGGTCACAGGCAGCGAGATACTGAACCGCAAGATCGACGTCGGGCTCGGGGCGTTCTTTTCAAACGCCGTCATGTTCTTTGTCATCCTCTGCTGCGCGACAACCCTCCACAAGCATGGCATCACCAACATCAGCAGCACGAAGGAGGCCGCCGAGGCGCTGCGCCCGCTCGCCGGGAATTTTGCGACGCTCCTCTACACACTGGGGCTGATCGGGGTGGGCTGCCTGGCCATCCCGACGCTCGCGGGCTCGGCAGCCTATGCATTCGCCGAGACCTTCGACTGGACCGAGGGGCTCGACCAGCCGTTCAAGGGCGCCCGTGAATTCTATCTGGCCCTCATCCTCTCGATTGGATGCGGCATCGTGATGGATTTCCTGAACCTTTCCCCGATCAAGACACTCTACTGGACGGCCATCATCAACGGACTGCTGGCGCCGTTTCTTCTGGTCGGCGTCTACCTTGTGGCCACCGACGCGAAACTCATGAGGGACCAGACTAGCTCCTGGCTGAACCGCTCCGTCGTGCTCCTGACAATCGCAGCCATGTTCTGCGCCGGTGTCGCACTCTTCATCGTTTAGGCATCCCGCGCAGCGGATCCGGCCCATGTTGGGAGGCACCGATCAATCTCGGTTGGCCGAGACACTGGGTTCTGCCATAATCCGCCCGTGGACACACCCCCTGAATACGGTGAAATCTGGCAAAGGCGCTACACCGAGCTGCTGGGGCACGGTGTGCCCGACGAAAAGGCCAGGCTTCTCGCCTCGGAGCTGGCTGCCGCCGCCGTCCTTGCGTCCGTCAGGAACCGCGAGGGCGTGACGCCGTCCGCCGGGGGCGCGGGCGCACCCGCGGCCCCGGTTCTCAGGATGGCCAAGTTCGATGGCTTCGGCCTCCTCGTCATGGGAGTCCCCTCCATGATCCTGGCATTCTTCTCGAGCAGCGTGAGCGGGTTCGCCGTTGGCGCGCTTGTTGCCTTGTGCGGATGGTGCGAACTCAACGGCTACCGCCGGTTTGTTGGCAGGCTGCCGGGCGCCCGATCGCGGCTCGTGGGAAGCCAAGTCATGCTCATCGCCGGAGCCTGGGCCTATGCCGGGTGGACACTCCTGCATCCGGAGCCACTCTCGCCAGAAATCACGGACCTCATAAAGGAGTCCGGTGACCAGGGGTCCGAGGTGCTGGGCATGGCCGAAAACCTGCGCCTCATCATCGCGGTGGCGATATGTGGCATCACGCTCCTGTACCAGGGTGGACTTGCCTTCTACTATTGGTCGAAGACCCGGCCCCAAGCGTAGCTTGCCTGGCGCCGCCAACGGCGCCCACGCATCGCGAGATGGCGTCGGTTCCCCCTTGGACTGAGAGGGGGCTCCTTTACGAGGTCTTCTCTATGACTTCCCTGACAAAGTAGCGCTGGCGGGTGCGGACCACCTGGTAGGTGCGCCCGACGTACTCCCCGATGAGGCCGATGCCGACCATCGAGACACTGATGAGGAAGAAGAGAATGCCGAAGAGCGTGAAGAGCCCGCCCTCCTCCGGGCCGACCGAGACGAACCGGCGCCATGCGAGCCAGATCACGAGGATCAGGCTCCCGCCGGCGCACCCCATGGCGACCATCGTGAAGATCTGCAGCGGGGCCAGGGAAAAGCCGGTGATCAGGTCGAAGTTCAGGCGGATCAGCTTGTAGAGCGAGTAATTCGAGACACCGGCGTAGCGCTCCTCGTGCTTCACGCCGACCTCCGTCGGGTTGCCGGAGAAACTGTACGCCAGGGCGGGGATGAAGGTGTTGTTGGCTCCGCTCCTGACGATGGCGTCGATGATCGGGCGCTCGTAGGCCCTCAGCATGCAGCCCTGGTCCGTCATCTCGATGGACGTCGTGCTCTTCCTGACGCCGTTGATGATCTTCGACGCGACCGTCCTGAAAAGGCTGTCCTTCCTGTTTATCCGAAATCCGCCGACGTAGTCGTGCCCGGCGCCGATCAGGAGCAGGAGCTTCGGGATCTCCTCGGGGGGGTTCTGCAGGTCGGCGTCCAGCGTCACGATCACGCTCCCGCGCACGCGCTCGAAGGCCGCCATGATCGCCATGTGCTGGCCGTAGTTCGCGTTGAAGTCGATGATCCGCGTCACGTCGGGCCGCGCCTCGAACTGCTTCCTCAGCAGATCGATCGAGTGGTCCGCGCTGCCGTCGTTCGTGAATATGACCTCGTAGGTGCGCCCGAGGCCGTCCATGACAGGATACAGCCTCGAGAAGAGGAGCGGCAGGTTAAGCTCCTCGTTGTAGACCGGGATGACGACGGAGATCTCGGGCGTGGCGCTCATGCTTTCTGGTGCCTGGCGATGATCGCGGAGAGCTCGCGGACGACGCGGGCCGTGTCCGAGAGGGCCATCGTCGGGAAGAGGGGCAGCGTCAGGATGTTGCGCCCGGCGTATTCCGCGTTCGGGAAATCGCCGTCCTTCCAGCCCATTGCGCGGTACAGCGCGAAGAGGTGCACGGCGGGATAATGGACCGCGGTGCCGATCCCGGCCGCGTGCAGCTCCTCCATGATGACGGAGCGCCTCACATCCAGCCGCGCCTCGGGAAGCACCACCTGGAACATGTGCCAGTTGCTGTCGGTGAAGTTGCGGACCGGCAGGCCGAGGCCCGAGACCGGCGTCTTTTCGAACGCGTCAAAGTAGGCTTTGGCCAGTTCCCGGCGCTTTGCCGTGAATTCTTCCAGGTGCGGCAGCTGGCCGAGGCCGATCCTGGCAGCCACGTCCGTCATGTTGAACTTCCCGCCGACAAGCTCGACCTCCATGCCGTCGCGGCCCGACCTCACGACGCCCTGGAGGCGGTACTGCTCGGCGAGCTTCGCCTCGCGCTCGTCGTTCACGACCAGGCACCCGCCCTCGGTCGTCGTGATGTTCTTGTTGGCGTGGAAGCTGAAGGAGACGAAGTCGCCGAATGAGCCGATGCGCCTGCCCTTCCATGTGCTGCCGAAGGACTGCGCCGCGTCCTCGACGATCCGCAGCTTGTGCCTCGCCGCCAGGGCCAACAGGCGGTCGCGGTCGACCGGCAGCCCCGAGAGGTCGACGGGGATGACGGCGCGGGTGCGGGGCGTGATGGCCTTCTCAAGAAGGTCCAGGTCCATGGTCCGCGTCACCGGGTCGATGTCCACGAAGACGGGCGTCGCGCCCACCTCCAGCACCACGTTGCTCGTCGCGACCCAGGTGAGCGGCGTCGTGATCACCTCGTCCCCGGCCTTGATGCCCGCGATCCGCAGCGCGATCTCCATCGTGCACGTCCCGGAGTTGAAGGCGCGGACCGGACGGCCGCCGAAATACTCGGAAAGCCTGGCCTCGAAAGCGGCAACCTGGGGTCCCGAGGTGATCCAGCCCGAGCGCAGGACGTCGGCCACGCCCGCGATCGTCGCGTCGTCGATCGTCGGACGCGTCATCGGGAGGTAGGGTTCCGTCTTCTTGACGGGATCGGCTAGGGCTGGCGACGGCATTGCGGGAAGCATTCTGCGGGGTGACACCAAATCCTCAAGGCTGGTTGCTGAAAAGATAGTGGCCCGGCCCCTGGGCCACCATGTAGTACTTGAAGCCCGGCTGGGAGAAGAGTTCCGGGGTGTCCCGGATACGCGCGACGGCGTATATCCTGGCCGGTCCAGCCCACTCGCGCATGAACTGCGCGTCGTCGATGAACCTCTGCGCCTTCTCTAGGGGATCCAGGAACTGGAGCTCGAGCTCGTCCTGGTAGCGCACGAGGCCCACCACGCGGCCGGTGTAATAGGGGAAGTCCTGGAAGTAGTTGTGGTAGTGGTAGACCTTGTCGTTCGGCCCGATGACCGAGCGCGCGGCGGCGGAGACGATCGTTGTCCCGGGCTTCGTCGTCTCCTGGATCGTCCCGCGCGCGATCGCGAGCATGCCGAACATGAAGACCAGTGTCGCCGATATCGCGACAACCGCGCCCAGGCCCTTCTCCGAACCGCTTCCGCCCCGCGGCACCAGCGCGCGGAGCCCGCCGATGCAGAGGATGGCCGCTATGATGTAGGCGTAGGGGGCGAGCGCCGTCCGCGCCTCCGCGTCATGGATCAGCCTCGGGGAGAGAACGGCGACGCAGAGCGCTGCGGCCAGGAGGCCGCACATGAAGCCGAAGACCCTCAGGGCCGGCTTCATGCGGTCGTAGGCGTCGGGAAGGCGGACCGTCTCCGCGAGCCACTTGCCGATCAGGACCGCGATCGGCGGAAAGACCGGCAGGATGTAGGGGATCAGCTTCGACTGGGACTTGCTGAAGAACAGGAAGATGAAGATCGCCCAGGTGGCGAAGAACCAAGCCTCCGCGTTTTCCTTCCGCCTGGCCCAGCCACCGGCCAGGGAGTCGCGGAACGCGCACCAGAGGAAGCCCGTCCACGGGAAGAGCCCGAGGAGCACGATCGGGACAAAGATCCAGAACTGCCCGGTCCTCGCGTGCCCGGTCTCGGTGTAGCGCTGCCAGTGCTCGTAGATGATGTAGAAGTGGGCCCATCCCGGGTTCCTCTGGCTGACGAGGATGTGCCACGGCGCCGCAATCGCCAGGAAGAGGAGGATCCCCGTCGGCAGGTGCATCGGGCGAAGCTTCCTCCACTGCCCGAAGATGAGGAGCCAGAGGAACATCACGGCTCCGGTGAGAAGGAACCCGATCAACCCCTTGGTGAGCGTCGCCAGGGCCGCCGAGGCATAGAGCCCGTAGTAGAGCCAGCGTCTCTTTGTCCCCGGCGGCTCCCGCACCGCCAGGATGAAGCAGAAGAGGGTCGAGCTCATGAGGACCGACACCGCCATGTCGAGGAGCAGCAGCCGGCTCAGCGCGACATAGAGAAGCGACGTTCCGAGGACTACGGCCGACCAGAGGCCGGCATCGCGGCCGTAGATCTTCCGCGCCGCGGCATAAGCGGTCAGGATGCCCCCGAGGGCAAAGAGGGACGGAGTCAGGCGAAGCGACCATTCGCTGGGACCAAGGACCTTCTCGCAGAGGGCGACGGCCCAGTAGACCAGCGGGGGCTTCTCAAAGTACGGCACGCCGTTCAGGCGCGGCGTCACCCAGTCGTTGGTCGCCAGCATCTCCCGCGGCACCTCCGCATACCGGCCCTCGTCGGGGTTCGCCAGGGGCGCGCTCCCGAGCTTCCAGGCGAGGATCACTCCAAACAGCAAACCCAGGAGCAGCAGGTCCCGGCCCCATGGCGCCTGCGCGGGGGTTTGGGGCGGTGCCGTTTGACTCACGCAACGGACTTAAAAGGTTGGTGCCCAGCACGCAAGTCTGGGGAGGCGCGCCCCAGGGCTCAGGCGATTGCTCGCCTCGAGAGCCACCACTTCCGAAGCGCGACGAACGACCATATGGCCTCGACCACGCCAAAGGGCCAAGCGCCCTGGAGGAACCCGTAGACCGAGCCCAGCGCGCACGACACCGCAAAGCCCAGGATGCACCAGCGGCTCCGCGCCTCGGCGGCATAGAAGACCAGCATGGCCGTCACCGCGACCAGGCCGAAGAGCGTAAGTCCGTTCATTGGGGCGACAGACCAAGGCAGCGGGAAAGGCCGCGCGAGGAAAACCGGGCCGATCTTCCGTTGAGATTTCGTTAAGCCAAATTTTCGTTTGAGCCCCCGTGGGCGTTGCGGTCGAATCACCCCGGAATGCCCGCCGCGACCCCACGCAACTTCTCGTTCATCTGCGGTCAGGACGACTTTCTCGTGGGCCGCATGGGCCGCAAGAGGTACGAGGAGCTCGCGGGCGCCACGGCGGATGAGTTCTCGCGCGAGATCGTGAACGGCTTTGCCGCCAACGGCGACGAGGTCGAGTCAGCCATCAACCTCTTCACCGAGGCAATCCAGACGATGCCCATGTTCGGCGGCCAGCGGGTCGTGTGGCTCAAGGACGTGAACTTCCTCGCCGACACCGTGACCGGCAAGTCCGAGGCGACGTTGAAAAGGGTCGAGGACCTGCAGCGTGTCCTGGAATCCGTGAACCCCGCGGAGACGGCCGTCCTCATCACGGCCTCCCCCGTCGACCGCCGCCGCACCTTCCCCAAATGGTGCGAGAAGAACTCCGACTTCGCGCTCGCCGACGGCGCAGATGACGCGGACGGCCTTGCGGGCGTGGTCTTAGCCGAGGCCAAGTCGATCGGAATACAGTTCGGGCCCGGCGCCCTCGACCTCCTCCTGGCGAAGATCGGACCCAACACCCGCCTCCTGATCGAGGAAGTCCACAAGCTGGCGACCCATGCCGCCGAAGGCGCCATGATCGACGAGGCTGCCGTGGCCGAGATGAGCCCCAACGCCGCGCAGGGTGACTTCTTCGAGACCGCCGACGCCTTCTTTAGCGGCGACCTCCAGTGGACGCTGGGCTCCCTGAAGCGCCACTTTTTCGCGGGCGGCGATGCCAGGCCCGTGCTCTCTGCGCTCCAGAACCGCAACCGGATCCTGACGCAGGTGCGCGCCCTGACGGACTCGGGGGAGGCCAGGATCGGCCCCCGCGGGATCGACGGTCTCCAGCGCGCAGCCGAGGCCTACAGCTCCAAGTACGGGGACGCGTTCTCCGAGAAGAGCTCCTATAATGTGTTCACCCAGAACGCCTGGTACGTGGGCAAGCTCGCCGGCTCGGCGAAGCTGCCGACCCTTCGCAGGCTGATCGACAACCAGCGGGAATTCATCAGCGCCTTCGAGGCGATCATCCGCCGGCCCGACGAGCAGGAGGAGGTCCTCCGGGACATGGCGGTCCGCTGCCTGGCGGCCTAGCCAAAGGGAAAGCGGCGTTTTTCCGGTGGCGTTCGCCGGGGCATGGCCTTTACTCCTCCCCCTCCAGTGAACGAGCCGTCCGATCCAGTCCCCAACGAGCCGGTCCTCAATGTCCTCGCGATGCGCTACGCGTCCGCGGCGATCCGGGACATCTGGTCGCAGCGGGGAAAGGTCCTGCTCGAGCGCGATTTCTGGATAGCGGTCATGAAGGCGCAGCGGGACCTCGGCGTCCCGATCCCCGCCGAGGCGATCAAGGACTACGAGAAGGTGAAGGACCGGATCGACCTTGAGTCCATCGCGAAGCGCGAAAGGGTGACGCTCCACGACGTCAAGTCGCGCATCGAGGAGTTCTCCGAGCTCGCGAAGCGCCAGTTCATCCACCTCGGCCTCACGAGCCGCGACCTGACGGAGAACGTCGAGCAGCTGCAGATCTTCCAGTCGCTGAAGATCGTCCGGAAGAAGCTGGCCGCGGCGATCCTTGTCCTCGCCCGCCGCGCCGAGGAATACCGCGACCTCATGATCACGGGTCGCACCCACAACGTCCCGGCCCAGCCGACGACGCTCGGCAAGCGCCTGGCTATGTTTGGCCAGGAGATGGTCATCTCGCTCGAGAGGCTTGAGAACCTGATCGAGCGCTACCCGGTGCGCGGCCTGAAGGGCGCGGTCGGCACGCAGCTCGACCAGCTGACGCTCCTTGGCGGCCGCGCCGACAAGGTGGCGAGCCTGGAGAGCCGGGTCCTGAAGCACCTCGGGATCCCGGCGTCGCTCGACAACGTGGGCCAGGTCTATCCCCGCGGGCTCGACTTCGAGGTGGTGTCCGCGCTCCACCAGGTGGGCGCCGCGGCCTCGAGCTTCGCCACCACGATGCGCCTCATGGCCGGGGCCGGCCTCCTGACGGAGGGTTTCCAGGAGGGCCAGGTCGGTTCCTCAGCGATGCCCCACAAGGCCAACGCCCGCAACTGCGAGCGGATCTGCGGCTTCTCGACCATCCTCGGCGGCTACGTGACGATGACGGGGACCTTGGCAGGCGACCAGTGGAACGAGGGAGACGTCTCGTGCTCCGTCGTTCGCCGCGTGGCGCTTCCCGACGCCTTCTTCGCGATCGACGGCTCCCTTGAAACCCTGCTGACCGTGTTGGAGCAGCTCGAGGCCTTCCCTTCCGCCATCACCCAGGAGAACGAGCGCAACCTGCCGTTCCTGGCGACGACGACGATCCTCATGGAATCCGTGAAGCGTGGCTCCGGCCGGGAGACCGCGCACGAGGCCATAAAGGAGCATTCGCTGGCGGCCGTTAAGGCCATGCGCAACGGTACCTCGGGCACCGAGCTCCTGGACCGTCTTGCCGGCGACAAGCGCATCGGCCTCAGCAAGAAGGCACTCCTCGGGATACTCGCGGAAAGCGCGCGGTTTGTCGGCGCGGCGCCGAACCAGGTCGACCTCTTCGTGGCCGAGGTGAAGCCGATCGCAAAGCGGGTCAAGGGAGCGGCGGAATACCGCCCGACGAGGCTCCTGTAGCCCGTTGCCCCGTTCGCAGAACTTTTCAATTGCGCACGCCCGCGGGATGGGCTTTCTTGGACCCTCACTGTCCGTACTAATCTCTTATAACTTTTCATCATGGCTGAACTCGTAGGTAACGTCTTGGTGGGCCAATCTGGTGGCCCAACCTCCGTCATAAACGCTAGCTTGGCCGGCATCGTGGCCGAAGCGCTGAACAACGAGTCCATCGAGGAGATTTACGGTGGCCTGAACGGCGTCCTCGGCATCCTGCAGGAGGACATCGTCGACCTGGCCTCCGAGTCCCAGCAGCAGATCCGCGCACTCCGCCACACCCCGGGCGCCGCGCTCGGCACCTGCCGCTACAAGCTCAAGAAACAGGCCGACTTTGAGCGCGTGATCGAGGTCTTCAAGGCCCACAACATCCGCTATTTCTTCTACATAGGCGGAAACGACTCCCAGGACACGGCCGACAAGATCTCCAAGCTCGCGCAGCAGCAGGGCTACGAGCTGCGCGTCATCGGCGTGCCGAAGACGATCGACAACGACCTGACCGGCACGGACCACTGCCCCGGCTACGGCAGCGTGATCAAGTACCTTTCGACCACCATCCGCGAGATCGCCTGCGACAACGAGGCGATGGGCCAGGGCGACCTGGTCTCGATCGTCGAGGTCATGGGACGCAGCGCCGGCTGGATCGCCGCCGGAACGGCCCTGGCCAAGCGCCGGGACCATCCCCACGATCCCCCGCACCTGATCCTCCTGCCCGAGGTTCCCTTTAACCAAGAGAAGGTCCTCGAGGACGTTAAGCGCGTCCTCAAGCGCGAGAAGTACTGCCTGATCGTCGTCGCCGAGGGTCTCGTCGACGCGGACGGCAACTACCTCGCCGCCGACTCGGCCACGGACGCCTTCGGCCACGCCAAGCTTGGCGGCGCCGGAGAGGCCCTTGGCGAGATCATCGAGGGCGGCATCCCGAACGCGAAGGTCCGCGTCGCCCGCCCCGGCCTCATCCAGCGCGCCGCCGCCCACGCGGCGTCGAAGACGGATTCCGACGAGGCCTTCCTCGCCGGCCAGGCCGCGGTTCGCGCCGCGATCGCCGGTGAGACGGACAAGATGGTCACGCTTGTCCGCGGCGAGACCGAGCACTACACGGTCGAGACCGGCCTCGCTCCCCTGAGCGAGATCGCGAACGGCACGAAGAAGCTTCCCCGCGAGTGGATCAACGAGGATCTCGTCAGCATGAACTTCCAGTTCCTGCGCTATGCCCAGCCCCTCATCCAGGGCGAGGTCACCCTCCCTTACGACACGGGCGTCGCGACCTACGCGCGCCTCGACAAGGTGCGGGTTGACAAGGTCCTTCCGGCCTACGAGGTCTAAGGAGACCTTCCCTTTGAAGAGCCGCGCCGAAGGGCGCGGCTTTTTTGTTACATCTTCATCCGGCTCTGCGCGGGCCTGAGCCTCAGAAAAACCCAGTATGCCATGGGGTGCCTCCCGTAGAGCCCCTGCAGGGAGTCGGGCGCGAACGAGTAGGTCACCTCGGTTCCCAACCCAACCTGCACCTTGCGGCCCTGGACGAGCTCGCGGGTCAGGCCGACCGAGGCCTGGGTGATGTCGAAGTCCGCGGCCGCGGGCGGGAGGTTGAGCTCCTCACCCGTCTTCTGCACGTACTCCACGCGGCCGAAGAATGTGTAGTTCCGCGTGGCCTGCCAGTCCGACTCGACGAGGAAGGCGTTGCTCGGCCGGCCGTCGGTGCGGTTCTGGCCCCAGGCGATGGTTGTCGCCAGGACGCGGCCGTCCGAGAGCGGATGGGTGTTCATGAGTGAGAAGGTCGTGCGGTGCTCGTCCTCCTCGGGGTGCAGTTCCTCCGGGCTCGCGAGGAATCCAAAGGACACCTGGGCGCTCCACTCCCCCGCAGGGTTCCAGCTCAGCCTGCCCGAGTATGAGTCCAGGTGGGGATGCTCGATGTCCCAGCGGTTCTGGTTGGGCTCGCGGCCGTTGAACCATGAGCCCTCGAGCTGGAAGTCCCCGCGGCTGACGCCGAGCGTCGCGACACCGAAGGCGATGTGGGTCGAGTCCATCCAGTGGTGGGTGATCGGGACCGCAGGGTCGTCCATGGCGGACTGACGGTGCATGAATGCGGGGGGGCCCAGCGCGGGTTCCCCCGAGGGGGCCAGGTAGATGGATACTGCCGACGCCTTGCTCAGCTCGTGCCGGTAGCGCGCTGCAAGCTCCATGAAGAAGTCGTGCGGATGCTGGCGGTCAACGAGCGGCTCCCCGTTGTAGGACTCGCCCGTCTGGAAGAGCATCGGGTATCCGCGCTTGGTGACCGTCCAGGGCTCGATCGTGAACATGCCCCTGAAACTCAGCTGGTCCGTGTCGGCCCAGGTCCTCGTCGCCATCAGCATCGCCCAGTTCTCGGAGTCGACCTGGTGGCCGCCTCGCGGACCCAGTTGCTTGTCGAAGTTCAGGAAGACGTTGTAGTGCGTCATCGTCATCCATTCGCCGAGCATGTCGTGGACGCCGTACATCGTGCTTGTGTCAGGCTGCCAGGAGGTTCCGGAGGCGTCACGAGCGTCGGGGACCCCCGCAAAGGGCGTCATCATCATCGACATGTCCATGCCTCCCATGTCGCCGTCGGCCCTGACAGGCAGGGGGATGAGCCCGATGGCTCCGACTAGAATCGCTGCCAGTCGTCGCTTGGCGGTGCCGGTGTCGAACATCACGACCACCCTAGACGTCATCTCTTCGATTGCAAAAGAAGGCGTGCTGACGACGCACCTTTTCCTACGGCGACGGATCCAGGGCCTTCGCGGCCACGAAGGGCTCCTCGCGAAGCCCCGGGGCGCGCTTTCCAGCGAGAAGCTGCCACCACACGCGCGCGTTGGCCGCTACGATCACGGCGACAAGAACCAGGAACACACCCGTGACAGCCGCGTCGACATGCGCGTTCAGGGCCTGCCTCGGCGAGGCCGCGACGCGGGCCGCGCTGAGGAACCCGAGCCTCGGGTCGGGGCTCATTATCTTCATCCAGCCCGCCGTCATGGTGACCGCGAGGAGCCAGGCGAGCGGCAGAAGCGTGACCCACACATGGCGGACCTTCCCCATCTTGATGAGGACCGTCGTGCCGAGCGCCAGGGCGATGACGGCGAGCAGCTGGTTCGCGATGCCGAAGATCGGCCAAAGCGAGTTGATGCCACCCAGGGGATCGACGACGCCCTGGTAGAGGAACCAGCCCCAGGCCGCCACGAAGAGAAAGGTCGCCCCGATGTTGCCCACCATGGACCTCGTGTCCCCGAGCGGCTTCCAGAGGATTCCCAGGAGATCCTGGACCAAGAACCTCCCGATGCGGGTGCCGGCATCGATCGTCGTCAGGATGAACATTGCCTCGAACATGATCGCGAAGTGGTACCAGACGGCCAGGGCCGTGCGGCTGTGGAACACCCCGGAGAGCATCTGGGCCATGCCGAGGGCGAACGTCGGAGCCCCGCCGGCGCGCCCGACCATCGTTCGCTCGCCCACGCTTGAGGCCAGGGCCGCCATGTCCGCCGGCGTGACGGCGAAGCCGAGGGCGCTCATTTGCCGCGTCACGGTGGCCACGTCGCCCTTCACGTTGATCGCAAAGTACTGGCCGGGCGCCATCGAGCAGGCGGCTATGACCGCCATGACGCCCACGCACATCTCCGTCATCATGGCGCCGTAGCCGATCGTGCGGATGTCCCCCTCCCTCGCGAGGAGCTTGGGCGTCGTGCCCGAGGAGACCAGGGCGTGGAACCCTGATATCGCCGCGCAGGCGATCGTGATGAAGCAGAAGGGGAAGAGCGGCCCGGCAAACACGGGCCCCGTCCCGTCGATGAAGCGCGTGACGGCCGGCATCCTGAGCGTCGGCCCGAGGATCACGATCGCGATCCCGAGCGCCGCAATCGTGCCTATCTTCATGAAGGTGCTCAGATAATCCCTCGGGGCCAGGAGCATCCAGACCGGGACGATCGAGGCCGTGAGGCCGTAGCCCATGATCCACCAGGCGAGCGTCGTGCCCCTGAGCGCCAGGAGTGGCTCGAGCGCCGAGCCCGCGATGAACTGCCCGCCCCAGACCGCGGCAAGGAGGCCGAGGACCCCGAGCGCGGTGGCGACACCGAGCAGCTTCTTTTCGTGGCCGCCAGAGCGAAGCGCGAAGCCCATCGCCACGGCGACCGGCATCGTGGCCGCGATCGTGAAGACCCCCCACGGGGACTCCGCCAGCGCGTTCACGACGACAAGCCCGAGGACGGCGAGGAGGATGACGGAGATCGCGGTGATGCTGACCAGGGCCGCGAGCCCCGCGAACGGGCCGACCTCCTCGCGCACCATCTGCCCCAGTGACTTTCCGCGGCGCCTGACCGAGCAGAAGAGGATGATGCTGTCATGCACGGCCCCGCCAAGGACGGCGCCGACCAGGATCCAGAGGAGGCCGGGAAGGTAGCCGAATTGTGCGGCGAGCACCGGGCCCACGAGCGGGCCGGGCCCTGCTATGGCCGCGAAGTGGTGGCCGAAGACCACCCAGCGGTTCGTCCTCACGAAGTCCTTGCCGTCGGACTGCGTCTCGGAGGGCGTGGCCCTCAGCTCGTTTATCGTGAGGACGTTCGCCATCAGCCACGCCGAGTGGAAGCGGTAGGCCAGGGCGAACGTGCACGCCGCCGCGACGACCATCCAGAGGGCGCTCACCGGCTCACCGCGCGCGAGGGCCAGGATCGCAATGCTGCCCGACCCGGCTGCGGCGACGGCGCACCAACCGGCAACGCGGGCGATTTTTCCAAGGGGGTTCTGGGCCGCTGGGGACATGGCGACTGGGGAAGCGGGGAAGGTTGGCCGATTCGGACCATCCGATCAAGCGCGCGGCCACGCACTTGTTGGTTTGCCTCCCGGAACGGCCGCAACCCATGATGGGTTTCCCGCAGCAATGCCGATCCAAGACCCCAAGGAACCCAGCATCACGGCTAAGAGAAGCGGCCCTCCCCTGATTGTGCGGGCGCTTCCTCCCCTCATCCTCTGGGCCGGGATATTGTACCTGGCGCTTCGGATGCCGCCCGACGGCCGGGAACATGCGAACTTCGCCCAGTTCCTCGGCCGTTTTCACCCGATCCTGCTTCACCTGCCGATCGCGCTTCTTGTCTTCGTGCCCGCGATGGAGCTCCTGGGACGGCGACCCACCCTCTCCTATCTGAGCCAGGCGGCGGGCAATCTTCTCTCGATCGCCGCCCTACTCTCGTACCTGACGGCGCTCGACGGCTGGCTCCTCGCCTGGAGCGGCGGCTACCGAGGCCACGATGTCACGATCCACATGTGGGCCGGACTCTCGTTTGCCGCCGCCTGCGGGCTTGCGGCCAGGGCTCGTTGCGCGGATATGCCGCGCTTCGCCTATCCCGTCATGCTCACGATTGCCTTCGGCCTCATGGTGTGGGCCGGGCACTTCGGGGGATCCATTTCACACGGCGACGGCTACATGACCGACAAGATGCCCGGCCGCATGCGCGTGCTCCTCGGGATGCCGGCCATTGTCGTTAAGGAGTCGGCGAGTGACACAGCCGCCGTTGCCACAGTGCCCGTCAAGGCAGGCCCAGGCAGCACAGACCCGGCGAATCCCGCCTACTACGCCGTCCACATCGCTCCCCTCTTCGCCCGGAGCTGCAACTCCTGCCACAAGCCCGAGAAGCACAAGGGAGGCCTTCGCACTGACTCCTATGCCCAGCTGATGCGCGGCGGCTCGGACGGCCCGGCTGTCATTCCTGGAAACACGAAGGACAGTGAGATTCTGCGCCGCGTGAAGCTTCCCCCAAGCGACGACGACTCGATGCCCAGCGACGGCGACAAGCCGTTCACGGCGGAGGAAATCCAGATGCTCGAGCACTGGATAGCCGCCGGCGCAAAGGGCTCATAACGGCCTGGTCGGGTCGGCATCGGCCCACGTCGAAGTCGCTGGCCAAGTGGTGCGGACGACTACGCCTTTCTAAGGCGTTTGGGCGCTTGTGTCTCATTCTCACTCGCCCGACTCTCGAGGAGAAACCAGCTTCAGTAATCGAATAATCGGATTATACCGTGCACGGCATAATATTGGCCCCCAATGCCGGGGGCGCATTTTCCCAGGACATTCCCGCGGAAAATATTAGAAATTCAGCGATACCGTTCAGCACGGTGTAATCAACGTTAGACAGGACACTCACCATGGAAGTC